>Ga0194131_10002786_pt1 | contig 28351 bp, 24 predicted proteins | sample TA2KigO120mmetaG_FD_148631 | JGI IMG/M metagenome (GOLD analysis project Ga0194131, IMG submission 148631) | Freshwater microbial communities from Lake Tanganyika, Tanzania - TA2015053 Kigoma Offshore 120m | ecosystem: Environmental > Aquatic > Freshwater > Lake | place: Tanzania: Lake...
CATCGACCTCCACGGTGCCACCCCAGGGGGCGCCCTGGTGGCAGGCCTGGGCGATGCGCTGCCGGAGAGCCATGAAGTCCCGATTGACCGTGTTCCGATTCAGTCCCGTGAGCGCCGCCACTTTCGTAGCCTCCAGATCCAGGGCGAAGAGGCGGACGAGGGCCCGAAATTGGCGCGCCGAAACATGGGCCCGGCGCACGTAGCGATTTTTCTGCGTCATGACAGTGTAGTTTAACGTTTTTCATGCGCTAAACTAGTCATGACCCTCAAGAATAAAGGGATCTTGCTCGATGTCGGAGCCGGGAAAGGGGAATTCTTGGCGCAAGCCATCAAGGAGGGGTGGGAGGTCCAAGGCGTCGAGCCGTCTCCAAATTTTTGCGCATACGTTCGGGACCGTTTCCACATCGAGGTGCATGCGGGCTACCTGGGCGACTCGCTTCCGATCCCCGAGCATGGGTTTGACGTGATCACCCTGAACCATGTGCTCGAGCATGTGGACCAGCCGCACAGTCTTCTGAACCTGCTCCCGCGCTATTTGAAAAATGACGGCGTCGTGTTCATGGAAGTCCCCAACTGTGATTCCTATTTCCTTCGGGTCGCAGATCTGTATTTCAGGGTCAAAGGCTTGCACTGGTCCTCCAGGCTTTCGCCCTTTCACCCTCCTTTTCACCGGTTCGGGTTTACGGCCCGTTCGCTGAAATTCCTATTGCAACGATGCAACTATGAAGTCCTGCACATCGCAACGTTTTCGGGAAGAGACCGGGGTTTTCTGTGCAAAAAATCTCGATGGAATCCCGAGGTGATGTTGAGAGACCTGGCTTCCCGTTCTTTCCAGTTTCTTGAAAACCGCGAGCTGCTCGCCGTCATTGCGACACCCATACGGTCCTAACGGTCTACAGGCAAGCGACATGAAGATCCATTTTCTGGTTCCCCACGCCCAGGACGAAGCACCGGGCCAACGGCTCAAATTCGAGCAGTACTACGGGCGGTTCCGTCAGGAGGGGTTTGAGGTCATCCACGACACCTTCTACTCATCCGCCCTGTACCGGCGGCTCGGCCAACCGGGGCTGGCGGGGAAGCTGTTAGGACTGGCCTGGGCCTGCGTGCAACGCCTCGGGTGTCTGTGGACCGCCTGGCGAAGCGATGTCGTGTATCTCTTTCTCGAAGCGGTGCCCGCCGGTCCGCCGGTGCTGGAATGGATCATCCTGAGAATCCTGCGGCGCCCGCTGGTCTACGACATTGACGACTTGATTTATCTGAAGAAGCCGGGGAGCCGGGATCCGTTTCCGACCCTGTTCAACCGGAAGGGCAAAATCGAATTCATCATGAAAAACGCCCGGCACGTCATCGTATGCACGCCGCACTTGGAGAAGGAAGCACGCCGGCTGAACGACCGCGTGACCCGGATTTCCTCCACGATTGACACGGTGCTGTACACTCCCAAGACGGACTATCACACTGCCGTGGTTACCATGGGCTGGGGCGGCAGTTTTTCTACCGCGCCGTATCTGCATCTGCTGGACCGGGTCCTCCGGGAGTTGCAGCAGCGCTACGGAGTGGCCATTCGCGTGATCGGCGATCCGGGCTTTGCCATTCCCAGCGTGAAGGTCGAGGCCCTCCCGTGGAGGCTGGAGTCCGAGGTGGCGGACCTGCTCGCGATCGACATCGGGCTGTACCCGCTGCCGCACGAAGAATGGGTGCTGGGGAAAAGCGGACTGAAAGCGCTTCAGTACATGGGACTCGGGATCCCCACAGTGCTGGCGCCGATCGGCGCAAACCTGGAGATTGTCGAGCACGGCAGGAACGGGTTCTTCGCCGATACGGAAGAGGAGTGGCTCGACGCGCTCACGCGCCTGATTCAGGATCCCGCCCTGCGCGAGCGGATCGGAAAGGCGGGGAGGGCCACCGTGGAGGAGCGATATTCCGTGGCGGTGAACTGGCCCCTGTACCGGGAAGCCGTCCGCGAGGCGCTGGGGCCGAAGGGGCATCAATGAAGCCCGAGAGAGAAGGACCGTGAGGTATCCGCTCCTGAATTACCTGGTGGACCCGGCCAGCGGGCAGCCCTTCCGGGTGGTGGAATCTGTGCGGACCATCCCCTGCAGCGCCGCGGACTGGACGCGCTGCACCCGCTGGTGCGGGCGGTATGGCCAGACCCCGGACCAGGTGGATCCTTCCGCCTGCGAGCCCTGTCTGCAGGAAGAGGTGGTGGAGGGCACCCTGCAATCCGAGGCCGGAGCCGCCTATCCGATCCTGCGCGGGATCCCGCGCATCCTGGATGATTCGTACCTGGCCTTGGTCGAGGGACTCCCGGCCGACTGGGTGAAAGGGCACCGGAAGCCGTCGGTGTCCCGGCCCTCGGAGTTCGAGAGCGTCCAGATCCGAACCGTCAAGGCCTTCGCCGAGGAATGGCGGTATTTCTCGGAGAACCTGTCGGATTATGGCCCCATCGCCCAATGCTACTTCGATCTCCTCTCGCCGAAGCAACTGGCCGGGGTCACGTTGGATGCGGGCTGCGGCATGGGCCGGTGGGCTCGCCATGTCGCCGGGCCGGGCGATGCGCTGATTGCCATGGACCTGTCTGCGTCCGTGGAGGTGGCGGCCAAGACGTTGGAGGGGCTTCCCAACACGCACGTGGTCCAGAGTGATCTCCATGCCCTGCCATTCCGTCCCGATACGTTTGATCTGATCTATTCACTCGGCGTGCTCCATCACCTTCCCGTACCAGAGCAGGGGCTCAAGGCCCTTGTCAAGCATCTGCGGCCAGACGGATATTTGCTGGCCTATTTCTATTATGCGCTGGACAACCGGCCGCGCTATTTCCACTACCTCCTTCCGGTCGTGATGGGGTTGCGCCTGGTCATCTCCCGTCTGCCGCACCGCCTGGCCCTCTGGATCTCCTTTGTCATCGCACTGGCTCTCTATTGGCCGCTGATCCAGGTGGGCAATCTCTTGCGCGCGCTGGGGTTCAAGGCGGCGGCCCGGCAGGTCCCGTTGCACGAATTCTATACCGGCAAGCCCTTCCGTATCCTGTTCAACGACAGTGTGGATCGGTTCGCGACCTCGGTGGAGTTCCGGTTTTCCCGGACAGAGATTGCAGCCATGCTAGCCAGGGTCGGCCTGTCCGACATCAGATTTTCCGACACGGTGCCGTTCTGGAAAGTGGCGGCCAAGCGGAAGCCGGCTCCGATGCCTCCCCAGTAGCATGATGCTCAACGGTACGTTCCCTCTGGATCAGCCCCTTCTCAAGGATCAGCGCTCAGCGCTTGCGATGATGTCCGCCGTCTTTGGACTCGTCGCCTTCGGCTTGATCTTTTGGGGGTATCCGCTGGATGCGATGAACTTTTCCGACTTTCATTTTTATGAGCGTGAGCTGCCTGTCCTGTGGGGACTGTCCATCGTGGATCCGGAGACCCACCGGATCAACTATGCCTTTCTGTATCACAACGAAGGCCTGATGACCCTGCTGTATGTCCTCCTCAACCGCCTGCCGCTGGACATTCCCGACAAGCAAGTCTTTGTGAACGGCTTTAGCATCGCTCTCCAATTCCTGAACGTGGTGCTGTTTTCCGGCGTACTGTGGCGGCTGATCGGCCTTTCCTATCTGTTCCCGTATCTGCTGTTCTTTCTCCTATATCCCTTTGCGGCCGCGAATCATTACTGGCAGGCGTGCATCCCCAACAACCTCGCCACCGCCTTCTTTCTGGGCTCGCTGCTCTTGTATCTGCATATTGATTACGACCCGGGAAAGCTCGGCCGAAACCTCGCGTTACGCCTCCTGCCAAGTCTCGTCCTGCTCTGGTGCTCGATCATTACGGTGGAGTTGGCGGTCTGTCTCTCGCCGCTGTACCTCTATCTGGCGCTCTATTACAGCAACGGCCGGACCACCATCCTCCGTTTCACGCACTGGGTGACGCCCTATACAGTGCTTGCCTGTGTCTTTCTGCTCGCCAGCGTCCTGCCGGTATTTCTGTTCACTGGACATCGGTTGACCGTCCTGTCCTATGCCAGCCGATACGCCGAGCTGGCCGGTCACGTGAATTGGGCTGCGTGGGCGACAGCGGGGGCCACGATCGTCGGTAATGCCGCGCTGACACTGGCGTCGTTCTTTTTTGCCAACACGCTGGGGATGGTGATCTATCCGCTGGCGAGCGTGATTCAGCACAGAGCCGTCCTCAGCGTCTTTCCTGCGGAAATGTATGTTGGTCTCGGAGTCGCAGTTGCACTGGGAGTAACTGGAGTATGGGTGACGTTAGGGCAGACGTCGAAGCAACGAGCGGCCGGCAGGCCATCGCCCGATTTCCGGTTCCTGCTCGTGCTCGGATTCCTCTGGATGGTCCTGGCCTATTTCCCCTTTGCTCTCTCGTTCGGCTATCCCAGAAATGTCGGGCTGACTGCGGACCGAATCAACGCGCTCGGAGGAATGGGGGCCGTTCTGGTCCTAGGGACTCTGTTCTGGAAGCTGGCGGATCACTGGGGCGAGCGGGTCTTGCTCTTGGTCACAGGAGCGATGATCGCTTTGCTGAGCGCGAACATCCAGATCCAGAAATTCTCCTACGTGGAAGCGGGTCGAAAGGAGGAAGCCCTGATCGCAGCCGTGTTTAAGGAAGCCCAGCGTCTACGGGAAACGGGCCCTGAACCGATCTTCCTGCTCCGCCATGAATATCAGATGGTCCCGCCGCATGTTCAACTGGGCCGATATTTGCAGACGACGGCCGCGGCCGACAGGATCCGTGGGATTGCCTCGTTTGTGGCTGCGCGATACTTCACCGAACCTGCCGTGCCCACCAGCTTCCACTTCGATGGGATTTTTCTCTTTTGGTGTTGCCCCCAGTCAGCTTCCTATACCTTCAACTTCTACGCGGACTGGCGGGGCATTCCTCGCCCGCTGGTGTACAAATGGGAGGGGCCCTTTATGTTAAGAGAGGAATCAGATCAGCTCATACTGGGCTATCGACCCACGGCAGTCTGGGAGGACCACTCGCAGCCCGCCACGTTCCGTACCTTCCCGAAGCGGGACCACCAACTGATCGTGCTTGATATCGGCGAGTCCACGTTCGATCCTGGGTCCCCCCTCGTTTATGAGTTCATGCCCTATTCAGGAAGCGGGACATGAGTGTACCCGGAGACCCCGGTTGTTCTCTCCGCACCACGGCTTCGTTGTCCGGTCTATTTTTTCTCGGGCTTCTGCTTTTCCTCTATATTGGCTATCCCTTCGACGGCATGGTCCTCTCGGACAGTTGGTACTGGTTCCTGTATGAAGAGGGAGACTTCCGGTGGCCGGGTCGGGCGCACCTGGAAGGGGACTTGCAGCCGCAGCCCTACCATCCGAGCTGGTCCGCACTGGCGGTGCGACGCGGGTTCATGCCGGTTGCGGTCATGGCCATTGATCATCTCATCATCGGCGACAAACGGGTCTTCTTGAATGGACTCTGCATCCTGGTGTTGGCGGCCAACGTCGGATTGTTCGGCTACATCGTCTGGCGGCTCGGCGGGATCCGGCCGGTGTATCCGGTGGTGCTGACCGCCGTGCTCTATCCTTTCGCCTCGGCAAGTCATTTCTGGCAGCATTTGATCCTGAACAATCTCGCCGTGACGTTCTTTCTGTTCTCGTTGGCGCTGTTTTTACACCTCCGTCCGTTCTCGAGGGTTGCTACGGGGTCAGCGGTTGTCGCGATCCTCAGCCTGTTCTCCTACTGGCTTTCGATATTGACGGTGGATTACGCGATCTTCATGTCGCCGCTCTTCCTGTACCTGGCCCTGTATGATACGAACGGGGAGCAACGATTCTTTCGGTTCAGGCGCTGGGTCTCGCCCTACACCGTCCTTGCGACGCTGTTCGTCGGGCTGACGCTGCTCGCCGTCTTCTTGTTCTCACGCGACGTCCCCACAGTTCTCGTCTATGCGGAACGGTACAAAGAATTGTCTGAGCGCATGGGGGTCCCCGTTGCGTTGATCGCGCCGTTGACGGTCTTCGGCAACGCGCTGCTGTTTTTCATGAGCGCGGTTGTCGCCAATTCCCTCGGATACGGCCTGTATCCGGCCTTCACGGTCATACAGAATCTTGCCGTCTTCGGAGAGTCGGCCTGGATCCTGATCGGGATTCTTGGGCTGAGCACAGCCGCAGTTTGGTTCTGGCGCATTGCCCTCCGGACCACGAGCACACTCCATGGACAGTGTGATGATGCCGAGAGAACGGTGTTCCTCCTCGTTATCGGCGGGCTGTGGACGCTTCTGGCATATCTGCCGTTCGCCACGGCCTTGGCCTATCCCCGCACGGTCGGGCTGACGGCCGATCGCGCCAACATCCTGGCCCAATACGGAGTAGCCTTGTGCCTGGGCACGCTGGCGCTGCGCGCGTTTTCGAGCCTGGCAGCGTCCGGACATCGGGCGCGGGCAGCCGGGTATGTCGGACTATCCCTTGCCGCTGCGCTGCTTGGGTGCAACCTTTATCTCCAGCGGGAGTACTACGGCGAAGCCTATCGCAAAGAACAGCAAGTCGCCCGGCTGATCCTCGATTCTCCGGTCTTGAAATCACACGATGCCCGTACTCCCATCGTCTTGCTGGATCGCAAACAGAAACTGCTGCTCCCGCGAGACCGGTTGCTGGAAGCCGTCGGGGGCGAGGGGACTGCGCCCAAGATGCTGCGGGTGGCACGGTTCATCCTGGACCGGTATTTTCTCCAGGACTATGTCACGAGCAGTTTTCACATGCATGGCCTCATGCTGTTCGGCTGTTGTCCGAAATCCGCTTCCATCACGTTCCAGGGTTACTCGAAGTGGCTGAACGTGCCGGCCGTGATGGTCTATAAGAACGAGCCTCCCCTGGTGCTGGAAGAAGACAGCCAGGCCTACAAAATCGGATATCGCAACACCGAGGTCTGGACCAAGTCGTTCGGCACGCTTCGCTCCGTCTCCTACCCGAAACGGGACTTTGTTCTGCTTCGACTCGAGTTGGGTGAAGCGTTCTTTCAACTCCGCGGGCCTCTGGTTTATAATGTCGCGCTATTCACGGAGGATTCAGCTTGATGGGAGATCATGATGGGACGTGATCCATTGCGCATCGCAGTCGTGGGTGGGGGCGGCCATGTCGGTCTGCCGCTCTCGCTCGTGCTCGCCGATAAGGGCTTTGTTCTGCGGGTGATCGACTGCGACTCGGCCAAGATCGAAGCTCTCAGGCGTGGGGAGTTTCCCTTTGTCGAAGAAGGCGGGCCCAAGCTGCTGGCCCGGCTACTCCGGGAGAAGACCGGGGAGGAACTGTTGTTTACCACGGACAGTGCCCTTGTCTCGGACTCCGACGTGGTGATCCTGGTCGTGGGCACACCGGTGGACGAGCACATGAACCCGAATCTGGGGCCAGTCTGGGCCGTGATCGAGCAGATCAAGCCCTATCTGCGCAACGACCAGGTCGTCATCCTCCGCAGCACCCTCTTCCCTGGCACCTCCGAGAAAATCAGGGTAGCACTGGAAGGCACGGGCCTCAAGGTCGGCGTCTGCTTCTGCCCCGAGCGGGTCGCTCAGGGCTACGCACTGCGTGAACTCCAGGATCTGCCCCAGATCATCTCCGGGAGCGACCAGGCCGCACTTGCGGTCGCGCGCCGGGTGTTCTCCTCCCTCACGCCGAAGCTCGTCGAGTTGAGCATGACCGAGGCGGAGCTGGCCAAGCTGTTCACGAACGCGTGGCGCTATATCAAATTTGCGGTCGCCAATCAGTTCTACATGATCGCGGCTGAGAAGGGGCTCGACTTCTACCGTATCCGCGACGCCATGGTTCAGGACTACGAGCGGGCCATGGATTTTCCGCTGGCCGGCTTTGCGGCAGGCCCCTGCCTGTTCAAAGATACGATGCAGCTGGCCGCCTACAATCGACAAAACTTTCCCCTAGGCCACTCGGCAATGCTGCTCAACGAAACGCTGCCTGACTTTCTCGTCGAGCGGGCCAAGCTGTCCTATTCGCTCAAGGGCATGAAGGTCGGCATCCTGGGCATGGCGTTCAAGCCGGACAATGACGACAAACGGGAATCCCTCGCGTACAAGCTGAGGAAGCTTCTGCTGTATGAAAACGCCACCGTGCTCTGCACGGACCCCTATATCCAGGATCCCGGCTTTGTGTCCCTGGACACGGTCCTGGGCTCCTGTGAGCTGCTGTTCATCGGGTGTCCCCACCGCGCGTATCGCTCCGTCTCGTTCGACAAATACCAGGTCATCGACTGCTGGGGGATGGTGCGTACATGACTGCCCGGTCGCAGTTTCCCCAAAGAGGTCCACGATAAGGAAGCGCTTTCAAGAGGCCTCGTCCAGAGGAAAGATGACAGGGTGGTTAGCGAATCTGGGGTTGGTGGTCAGCAGCAGTTTGGTCGCGCTGGTGATGAGTGATATCCTAGCCGTGCTCGCCAACCCGAAATTCAGTTGCTCATCAAGAGAAGCGAATTTCTACCAGGCCGATCCCACCCGCGGCTGGGTGATGAAGCCGCGGGTGCGAGCTTCACTGTGCGATGCCGGGTATCGGTATGAAGTTCGCACGAATGAGCACGGCTTTCGGGACGAAGATTGGCCGAAGAAAGGTGTGCGGCAGATTCTCCTCGTCGGGGACAGCGTAGCGTTCGGGATGCCCTTGCCGGCAGACCAGGGGATTTCGGTGAAGCTGGAGCGGCTGGGGCATGGGAATCTTGCGGTTTACAATGCCGGCGCGGTCGGCTATGGGCCCCCACACATCCTCGCGACTATGGTTCAGTTGTGCAATGAATTGAAGTTTGACCATATCTTGTTTCTTTATTTTTTTAACGACATCAGAGCGGATAACATGGATCTCCGTGCCGTCCAAGTCGTGGACGGGTATCTCGTTCCCTCTGTGAAGCCGGACGGAGGAGAATACAACATGGAGGAGATCCGAGAGCAGATCCGCAGAAGCACCGCGCATGGGCTCACGTTGGCCGATGTTCTCACCCTGTACCACTTGCGGGCAACCCTGGCGGATGCGCATGTACATCCACGCCAATTGCTCGAGCGTGTGGGTCTGTTGGGTGGTGGATCGAACTATTACGAACGATACCTGTTTACGGCGCGCATAGATGAATATCCTGAAGAGCGGCTGCGCCAAGCTGCCAGCATCGTGGCCCAGATGCGTGAGACCGCGTCTCGCTGTGGTGCACAATTCACGGTCGTTGTGCTTCCTACAGACGCCGAAGCCTACTACGGCCTGCGTGAACCAGCGACAGACCGCTTTCTGGCACTGCTCACCGCACATGATCTCCACATCGTAGATGTGAGGCCCCGAACCAGAAGGGGGCAGGCGATCCATATTCATAAGGACGGCCATTTCAACGATGCCGGGACGACATTCGCCGCTGAACAATTGCTGGAGGTGGTCACGGACAAGGTCGCCCCGGGCGTTCCAACCTCTGTGGATCGGGGGTTTTCCTCACGCTGAGGAGGGCCTGCGGTGCCAGGACCGGGGGCCGGGTATTGGTTTCTGACCGTGGAGGGATAGCGCGTTCATGACGGCAAACGTCACAGGGTTCAAGAGGAACACCACCTGCCGCTACTGCGGCGCCGGTGAGTTTGACCTGTTCCTCTCGCTTGGAGAACAGCCGCCCTCCAACGGCTTCTTGCGGGCCGACCAGGTGGCCGGCGAGGCCCGGTATCCGTTGGATGTTTACCGCTGCGGCAGATGCGCGCTGGTCCAGTTGCTGGACGTCGTTCCCGCCGAAGCGATCTTCGACGACTACGTCTACCTGTCGTCCTCTTCCAAGGCCCTCGTCCAGCATTATGGGCGGCTGGCCGAGACGCTCACGGCCCGATTCGGCCTCAGGGCCGGCGACGTGGTCGTGGATATCGGCTGCAACGATGGGGTCCTGCTGAAAGGTTACACGCTGCCGGGTCTGATCCGGGTCGGGGTCGAGCCCTCCAAGGTCGCCGAGGTGGCGTTGGCTGCCGGGTTCACGGTGCTCCGCGGGTTCTTCTCGCCCGCCGTCGCGAAGCAGATCGTCGAGCAGCATGGCTGCGCCAAGGTCGTGACGGCGACCAACGTGTTCGCCCACGTGGATGCGATCGGGGACTTCGTGGACGGGCTTCTTCCACTGCTCGGGGATGACGGCGCGTTCGTGATCGAGGCGCCCTATCTGCTCGATATGTTCGAGCAGACCCTCTTTGATACCATCTACCACGAGCACCTCTGCTATCTCAGCCTGACCCCAATGATGCCGTTTCTGGAACGACATGCGCTGGAGGTCTTCGACGTCGAGCGGGTGCCGTTCGGAGCCTCAGGGCCGGCCATCCGGGTCTTCGCCCAGCCGTTCGCGGCTGATCGTCCAGTCGGGGCGGCAGTGCAGCAAATGCTGGAGGACGAGGCACGTTGGGGTGTGGAACGACCTGAACCGTACCAAGGCTTCATGCGCGCGGTCGAGCGGATTCGCGCCGGGGTCCTGGAGATATTGACACGTCTCAAGTCGGATGGCGCGCACATCGGCGGCTACGGCGCTCCTGCAAAAGGCAACACGTTGTTGAACTACCTGGGCCTCACGCCGTCTCTCATTGAATACATCGCCGAGACGAATGCCTGGAAGCAGGGCCTGCTTACACCCGGATCGCACATCCCCATCGTCAGCGAGGAAAAATTCCTCAAGCGCATGCCGGACTTTGCTCTCCTGCTGAGTTGGAACTACCTGGATTTCTTCCTCAGCCAGAGCGAATACATCCGCAAGGGGGGTCGCTTCATCGTGCCGATGCCGTCCCCGCGACTGGCTCCCTGACGGGCGTATCTCCAGATTTTCGTCCCCTGCCGGTGTAGGCCTTCTGACGTGGAGAGCATCAGTGTCTTCCGCGATGCTCACGCAAAGCTGGAGGGAGGGCTTGAAGAGAGAACCCGATCAGGCTGCCAACCGCTCTTTCGGGCTGATCATGGCGGGCGGCCTGGGTATTCTCGCCATAATCCGGAGCCTTATAGACGGAAGGGTGGTCTGGTGGCTTGCCGCCGTAGCTGCGGGGTTTGCCCTGGTCGGGTTTGTTGTCCCGAAATGGCTCGAACCGATACGACGAAGCTGGATGAAGCTTGCAGCCATCCTTGGCGCCGTAAACTCCCGAGTTCTCTTAACCGTGGTGTACGTCGGCATCGTGACGCCGATCGGAGTCCTTCGAATGGAAAGCAATTTTGACCGCCATGGCTGGAAGTTTTCATGCTCGTTTGGGGAACTGAGATTCGTTTGAGAATCTAAGAAGGGTAACGGTGCATGAGAAGTTTTGGGGCTGAATTGTGGGCTTTCATGCGCGAGCGCAAGAAGTTCTGGCTCTTGCCGATCATCCTCGTTCTGCTCCTCTTCGGCACGTTGCTGGTGTTAACAGAAGGCTCGGCGGTCGCCCCGTTCATCTATACGTTGTTCTGATGAGGGCCGTCAGCAGTCAGCTATCAGCTCTCAGCAAGGAGCTCTTCGATTCATGTCTTGATCTCGGACTGAAAGCCGGAAACTGAACGCCGAGTGTTGATGATGAGGATTCTCGGCATCTCCGCCTTCTACCATGACTCCGCCGCCGCGCTGGTGGTGGACGGCCGCGTCGTGGCCGCGGCCCAAGAAGAGCGGTTCACCAGGAAAAAGCACGACGCGCGGTTCCCGCGTCATGCCGTGGCCTACTGCCTGCGGGAGGCGGGGATCGGGTTGGCGGATCTTGACCGCATCGCCTTCTACGACAAACCGCTGCTCAAGTTCGAGCGGCTGTTGGAGACCTACCTCTCCTTCGCGCCGCGGGGATGGCGCTCCTTCATCGCGGCGATGCCCGTCTGGCTGAAGGAAAAGCTGTTTCTGGAAACGTTGCTCCGGCGCGAGCTGGAGCAGGTCGCCGAGACCGTCGGCTGCCGGCCTTGGAGCGGCGCGTTCCTCTTCCCTGAGCACCATTTCTCCCACGCGGCCTCGGCTTTCTATCCCTCTCCCTTCCGCGAGGCCGCGGTACTCACGATGGATGGAGTTGGGGAATGGGCGACCACCAGTTTCGGCTGGGGGCGTGACTCGACTTTGACACTGCAGGCGGAGATCACGTTTCCTCATTCGCTCGGCCTCCTGTACAGCGCCTTCACGTACTACACGGGGTTCAAGGTCAATTCCGGTGAATACAAGGTGATGGGGCTGGCGCCCTACGGCGAGCCGAAGTACGTGGACCTGATCCTGACCCACCTGATCGATTTGAAAGATGATGGATCCTTTCGCCTGAACCTGGACTACTTCGATTATTGTACCGGCCTGCGAATGACGAACGAGCGCTTCCATCGGTTGTTCGGCGGCGAGCCGAGGAAGCCGGAATCGCAACTCACCCAGCGCGAGATGGACCTGGCTCGCTCGATCCAGGATGTGACGGAGCTGGTTGTGCTGCGGATCGGTCGGCATGTGCGGAACGAAGCCGGGATGCGGAACCTCTGCCTGGCTGGCGGGGTGGCGCTGAACTGCGTGGCCAACGGGAGGCTCCTGCGCGAACGGGTGTTCGATCGTCTCTGGATCCAGCCGGCGGCGGGAGACGCCGGCGGGGCGGTCGGGGCGGCGCTGGCGGCCTACTACCTGCATGGAGGAGGCGAGCGGCGTGTGGATGAGAATGAGCCGGACGGGATGGCCGGCTCTTATCTGGGGCCCGCCTGTTCGCAGGAAAAGATCGACCGCTGGCTGGCGGAGAAGGGGCTACCACATGAGCGGCTGACCGACGAAGCCCTCGTCGAGACCGCGGCCGGTCTGCTGGCCGAGGAAGCCGTCATCGGGTGGGTGCAGGGCCGGATGGAATTCGGGCCGCGGGCGCTCGGCAACCGTTCGATCCTTGGGGATGCCCGCTCGCCGCGGATGCAATCCGTGATGAACCTGAAGATCAAATTTCGGGAGTCGTTCCGTCCCTTCGCGCCGGCCGTGCTGGAGGAACGCGTCGCCGACTATTTCGACCTGGAAGAACCCTCGCCCTACATGCTGCTGGCCGCGCCCGTCCGCGAGGAGAGACGGGTAGCAGCCACAGAGGAAGATCAGCGCCTGTTCGGAATCGAACGGCTGAATCGGCCCCGCTCCGACATCCCGGCGGTCACGCACCTGGACTATTCGGCCCGCATCCAGACCGTGTCGAAGAAAACCAACCCGCGGTTCTACACGCTCCTCAAGGCCTTCGAGGCCAAAACAGGCTGCGGGGTCTTGGTGAACACTTCTTTCAACGTCCGGGGCGAGCCGATCGTCTGCACGCCGGAAGACGCCTACCGGTGCTTCATGCGGACCGAGATGGACGCGCTCGTCCTGGGCAACGCGCTCCTCCGCAAGGCAGCCCAGCCGCCGCTGCAGGCGGACTCCGACTGGCGGACGGAGTTCCAGCTCGACTGAATGGCGACCGTGACTGGCCAGCGAAGCGATAAGTGCAGAGCGGCGACGAAGATGCTCGCTCTGACGCTGGGAGGCGTGGTGGTTGGAGCGCTGATCGCTGAAGTCGCGCTGCGCATCCTGACTGGAACGGGAACGATCGCGGGGTTCAGGAGCAACGCGCTGCCCATCTATGAAGCGACGGACGATGGTCGGCCGTTCGCGCTGAGACGGAACCTGGATTACCTGGCCAGGTTCAACTGCGAATGGACCAAAGAATGTGAGATGAGGATCAGGCTGAACGATTCGGGACTGCGGGAACGCCGAAGCACGGCGGAGTTGCTCGCCCACGAGTTCAAGGTGCTGTTCGTGGGAGACTCCTTCACGTTCGGTTATGGAGTGGAGCAGGGGGAGCGGTATTCGGACCTACTCAATTCAATCCTGAACAAGCGGGCCGTGGCATTTTCGGCTGGCTACGCTGACGGTCACTCGCCAGTCGACTACGAGGTCTATCTCATGGCCTTCTACAACTCGCTGACCCCCGACATAGTAGTGCTCGGCTTTTTTCCGGAGAACGACCTCGTGCACGATGTCCGCACCCGTGTCCTGGTCCGAAACGGGAAAAACGAGATCGTGGCCTCGAAGTTGGCGGGCGGTCTGGCGGTGATCGACGGCTACCTCGCCGTGGGGGGGGAATCGTCTTTCGCAAAGGCGGTACGGGCGCTCAAAAACTGGCTGTGGGACCATCTGGCGACCTATCGCCTCCTCGAAGGAGCCAGGAACGCGTTGCGATACAGGTCTCACCCGGAGCGACAGAGCGAATTGCTGCCCAGGGCGCTCTTCGTGGAATTCCCCGGGTCGGAGCAGCAGGAAACCGACACGACGCTTGGCGCGATCGCGGCGATCGACAAGTTTCTTCGACGGGAAGGCAAGACGCTCGTCGTCTTTCACATCCCTTCGCCCTTCCAAGTCTCCGCCCGCTACGACCGCGTTTACGACCGGCCAGGATACAAGGTGAGCCAGGAGTTAATGGACGAGGCCCGGCGGGTTCTCCAGCCTCAGACGATGCTCTCCGGGTGGTTCCGGGAGCGGGGGATCCGCTATATCGACCCCACCGAGGAATTCCGTCGACGAGAAGCGGCCGGTGCGAGGCTGTATTTCGAGTCGGATGGCCACTGGACGCGCGACGGCCATCGCGCTGCGTTCGAGGTGCTCTCGCGCTATTTGACCGACCATGCCCTGATCCCCAGCGCCTACCAGAATAACAAAGCAGCCCACGCTCACGCTCCATGGAGTAACTCCGTTGCGGCCCAATCTTGAGATCTCGATCGTCGTGCCCGTTCACAACGAGGGCTTGAACATCGAGAAAACCCTGCAGTCGCTCAAGGCCAGCGTGCCGGTTCCGCACGAAGTCATCGTTGTGTACGATCGGGAGGAGGACAGCACCCTTCCGGTCGTCCGGCCGCTGATGCCTTCGTATCCAGGCTTGCGGCTCGTACGCAACTCGGTGGCGCAGGGGCCGTCCGGCGCGCTCCGGACCGGCTTTTTGCAGGCGAAGGCGTCGCGCGTGCTCGTCGTGATGGCCGACCGCTGCGACGATTTTTCCCAGATCCCGCTGCTTCTGTCGCTCGTGCCGGCACGAGCCGACATCGCCTGCCCGTCGCGCTATTGCAAGGGCGGCGTGCAGCAGCTCGATCCGTCGCTGAAAGTCTGGGCGCCGAAATTCGCGGGGCATCTCCTCAAGTGGTTCACGGGGATTCCGACCTACGATCCGACCAACAGCTTCAAGCTGTATTCCGCGGCCGTGCTCCGGGATGTCCGCCTGGTGAGCACGATCAGTTTCAGCGTGACGCTGGAGATCGTAGCCAAGGCGCACTGTCTGGGGTACCGGATCGTGGAGATCCCGACCGTGTGGGCCGACCGTCAGCACGGGAAATCTAATTTCAATCTGCGCCGGTCCCTGGTCGCGTACTTCCCCTGGTTCTGCGTGGCGCTGCTGCGCGGCCGTCTGCTGCGGTTTCCGCAGGCGTGGCTGCGCAGGCTGTTTGCACATCCGGCCTCCGGCCGGAGCGGTGGAGGATGATGGATGCGGATTGCATTGTGCTCGGCGGCACGGGTCTGATCGGATCGGAGCTCTGCGCGCACCTGGCGCGCTGCAACTGGTCGGTCCTGCCGGTCGCCTCGAAGGACTATGCGGCCAAGGCGGGCGCGCGGGCGAAGGTGCTGATCAACTGCAACGGGAACGCCGTCCGACACCTAGCGCAGAAGGATCCTAAATGGGACTTTGAGGTCAGCGTCGCCTCAGTGGAACGGTCCCTGTTCGATTTCTCGTACGAGCAGTACCTCTACCTGTCCACCGTCGATGTCTACCAGGACGTGCAGGATCCGTCCCGGAACGATGAGGCGGCGGCAGTCCATCCTGACGAGCTGCATCCGTACGCCTTTCATAAGTGGCTGGCAGAGCGGCTGGTGGAGCGGTTCGCGCCGCGGTGGGTGATCGCAAGGCTGGGCAGCGTGGTCGGTCCCGGGCTCAAGAAGAATCCCGTATTCGATCTGCTGAACGGTCACCCGCTTCGCGTCTCCCTGGAATCCGAGTTGACGTTGATCGACACGGCCACGGTCGCCCGGTGCATCGAAACGCTCATCACGCGCGGAGGGGATCGGGAGATCTATAACGTCGCCACCACCGGCTCGGTGAAGCTCAGGGACCTGCAGGAACGGTTGGGCCACCCGGTCTCGATGGAGCCGGGAGCGGAGCAGATCGTCCACCGGTACTGCATCAACAACGGGAAAATGGGAAGCCTGACCCCGATGCCGACCTCCTGGGAGGCCCTGGAATCGTTCCTGGAGCGGTCGGGGGTCAGACTCGCCGCGAAGGCGACCCGGGCATGAAGATCCTGATTGCCGGCGGCGCCGGCTTCATCGGCTTTCACCTGGCGCAGGCCCACCGGCAGCGGGGGGACGAGGTGGTCATCCTCGACAACTTCTTCAAGACCGACGGCCGGCCGGACCAGGACTTCGAAGCGTTCGTGGCCGGCTCCGGCGTTACCTACCTAGCTGCAGATCTGACGAGGCCCTTGCCCGGGCAGGGGGCCGACCACTTTGACGTCGTCTACCACCTGGCGGTTCCGAAGTCTATGCAGGCTGTGAACAGGTCGGGCTCCTCACGATTCCGACAGCGGAGGAGATTCCGGTCGTCTTTCCCCAGCCGACGAATGTCCGGTTCTCCTACGGCACGAGCAAGTTCATGGGGGAGTTTCTGTGCGTTCAGTTCGGCAAGAAAAACGGCGTGCCCGCCTCGGTCATCCGCTACCATAATATCTACGGACCCCGGATGGGCACGAAACATGTCATTCCCGAGTTCATCTTGCGGATGCCCGCGCGCGAAAATCCTTTCCGGATCTATGGTGGTCAGGAAACGCGGGCCTTCTGCTACGTGGATGATGCGGTGCGGGCGACCATCCTGGTCGCAGACGCTCCTGCTTGCGCCGGGGAAATCGTGCATATCGGCAATCCGCGAGAAGAAGTGACCATTGAGGCGCTGGCCGAGCTCGTCATGGAGCAATTCGGGGATCGGGTCGAGATCAAGGAATGTGGCGGACGGAGCGGGTCCGTTTCACGCCGGTGCCCCGACACGTCCAAACTGAAGCACTTGACGGGTTATGAAGCCCAGGTGCCCTTGAAGGAGGGCCTGGCGCGGACCTGTAAATGGTATCTGTCCCAGGCGGGAGCACTCAGGTAAGAACGATGTGCGGCTTGTGCGGAGTGATCGGATTCGACGGACAAGGGACGCCACCCGAGGTCGAGGCGCGCATGCTTCAGAGCTTGCGCCACCGCGGGCCGGACGATCACGGAGTCTATCGGGCCCGGGCCGGCGCCACGGAGGTCTTCCTGGGTCACACGCGGCTCAGCATCCTGGATCTGTCCCCTGCAGCCCGGCAGCCCATCTCCAATGAGACCGGACGGGTCTGGGCCGTGTTCAACGGCGAGATCTATAATTTCCAGGAACTGCGCGCAGAATTGGAATTGCTCGGACACCGGTTCAGATCCAAGACCGATTCGGAGGTCATCGTCCATTTGTACGAGCAGTTCGGGGACGATTTCGTCGGCAGGCTCGACGGCATGTTCGCCATCGGTCTGTGGGATGAGGAGCGGGCGCGGCTGCTGCTGGCCAGGGACCGGTCCGGCAAGAAGCCGCTGTTCTATTACTCGGACGCAGCCCGTTGCGTGTTCGCCTCCGAGCTGAAGGCGATCTTCACCGATCCCGAGGTGGACCGGAGCATTGATCCGGAGGCCGTGCCGCTCTATTTCACCTTCGGCTATGTGCCATGGCCTGGCACGATGTACCGGCGGGTGCGGCAGGTCCCGCCTGCCTCCTATCTGGTGGTCTCGCGCGCCGGCCTGAAAGGACCCATTCAATACTGGGACATGCCGGTGCCGGATGTGGGGAGGGAGCGTGTGGTGCCGGAAGCCGAGGCGACCCGCGAAATCCGCCGCTTACTCGAGGCGGCGGTCGCGCGCCGGCTGATCAGCGACGTGCCGCTTGGCGCGTTCTTGAGCGGCGGAATCGATTCCTCGATCGTCGTCGGGCTCATGAGCGGACTCATGGGGCGCCCGGTCAAGACCTTCAGCATCGGGTTTACCGGCGACAAGCGCTTCGATGAAACGGCCTATGCCCGGATTGCCGCCCGGCGCTTCAGGACGGAGCACACGGAGTTCATCGTCGAGCCGAAAGCCTTCGGATTGGTCGAGACGCTGCTGTGGCACCATGACCAGCCGTACGGCGATTCGTCGGCGATCCCGACCTATCTTCTCTCCAGGCTGACGCGTGGACATGTGACCGTCGCCTTGAACGGTGACGGCGGGGATGAGCTGTTTGCCGGCTATGAGCGATTTCTCGGCGCCGAGTTAACCGAACGCCTGCCGAGGCTGGCCGTTGCGATCGGGATGGCCTGTCTGGAAGCTCTGCCCCCCCGCTGGCGGGCCGGACGGTTGATCGGGCGTGCGCACCGCCTGCTCAACCGGGCGCGCGAGCCGCTGTCCGAACGGTACTTCGGCTGGTGCTCCATTTTTTCCCGAGGTCTCCTGGAGGAACTGCTGCTGGTCCAGCCGAAGGATGACGTCCGGCGTAGCTTCGACGAACACCTCGAGCGTGCGGAGGGCGCATCGCTGGTCAACCGGCTTCTGTATTTGAATTTCAAGACCTATCTCCCGGACGATCTTCTGGTCAAAATGGACCGCATGAGCATGGCGCATGCGCTGGAGGCCCGTTCGCCTTTTTTAGACACCGCGCTAATCGAATATGTGGCGACGCTGCCCGGCTGCTACAAACTCCAGGGCCTGAAACTGAAGTACCTGCTCAAGAAGGCGTTCGCCGACCTGCTGCCCGAGGAGATCCTGCGCCGAGGCAAGATGGGGTTCGGCGTCCCTTTGGGGACCTGGTTCCGCAACGAGCTGAAGGAGCCGGTCCGCGATATCCTTCTGGCTGGCTCCCCTCGGTACGCTCCGTATCTCCGGCGTGGCCTCGTCGAGCGGATCTTCAGGGATCACCAGGAGAGGGTCAGGGACCATGGCACCCATCTCTGGACGCTGTTGAACTTCGAACTCTGGCTGAGGAGCTTGCACGTATGAACGAGCGAGCGCGGTCCCTCCTCCAGTGGACCTCTCAATACTCGCTCCATTGTGCGCTGTTCGTAGCCGCGGCCGCGGCCTCGATTTGGATGGCGCTGAACGTAGGCGTGTTGGGTGAGATCTCGCAAGGATATTTTTCATCGTATGTCCAGAGGGAGACAGAACTTGACTACGCTGCGGGGTTGCTCTGGTGGAGCCTTCTCTCCGTCGCCCTGTGGTTCCTGGGTGGGGCTGACCGCCAACATCTCTTGACCGCGTGGACAGTCAAATTTTTCGTCGTGCTGGTGGCGATGCTGTTCTACGAATACAAGTACCGGCACAACCTCGACGCGCTCGCCTATTTCGCTACCGTTCTCACAGGCCGCTTCCAATTTTACGAGGGAGTGGACTGGTTTCGTGAAAGCTGGATCCCGACCCTGGTAGAAACGGTCGCTACTGGGACGATTGAAGGCGCCCTGATCCAGAGCGCCGGCACCGAGAACATGCTTAGGATCCTACTGATTATCGCCCAGGTCACCGGACCCTATTTTCATGCGCTCAAGGTGGTCTATTCATTTCTCGGATTCATCGGTACGTGGCTTGTGTACCGGGCGGTGGTCGTCATCGTGGGGCGTCCCTTCCTGCCGGCTTTCTACGGCCTGGTGCTCTACCCGTCGATGTTGTTCTGGTCGTCAATCCTCGGAAAGGACCCGATCCTTCTGCTCTTTATCGGGCTCTATGCCTATGGGGGAGCTCTGTGGCTCGTGCGCGCGTCTCCAGGGGGCCTGGCATGGGTGTCCCTAGCCCTCCTGGGTTCCTACTTGTTCCGGCCATGGACGGCCGCGATCGAGGCCGCGCCGTTGTTTCTCGCCACTCTTGTGAAGTTCTTTGGTCTCTTGCCGGTCATCCTCGCCTGTGTCGTTGCGGCCCTCGGTCTTCTCCAAGAAACTGCCACCTTTGATGTACTCAAGCTGATGGGGGACAGCGCTTTGCTCGAAGAGCTGGCCACGAAGGCCGGAGGGGCGGCGAGCGAACCAGGGAGTGGAACTGGCTTTGATTTCGCCGAGGCGAAAGACATGCTGTCAAGCCCTCAGGGTATCCTGGTCATCCTCTTCAGCGGGCTCTTCAGGCCGCTGCCCTTCGACGTGACCAATCTCATGGTCGCCATGGCAGCCGTCGAAAACAGCATCCTGCTCGTTCTGACGCTTGTTGCTTTCAGATACCTGCGTTGGACCCGTCTGAAGCAGCCGGTGTTCCTTTGGGCTCTGACTTATTCCTTAGCCTGGGCGGGGGCGTACGGCTTGATCGTGTTGTCCAATTTCGGCACCGGCATGCGGTATAAGTTGCAGGTCTTACCCTTCATCCTCCTGTTCCTATTTCTGCTCCTCACTCGGGAGGGCAGAGCGGCTCTCGATCGCAAAGGTTTCCAGGGCCGCGCCTCCGGCTCAGGTGTCAATGGCAGCCAGGACGCTTGACAGGGTATGAGGGTTTCAAGTAGGGATTGCCAGTTGTCGAGGGGGACGGAGTTTGTGTCGATACGTCGATAAGCTTCCCGGCTCACCTTGGAAACCCTGTCAGGGATTCTTCGCCTGAGGTCTTGAGATTAACCGGACCAAAGTCCGTTCCCCCTGAACCTGTTGCACGGTTAGGCATCAGTTCGAGATGGCCTCTCTATGTGATATGCGACCGGAGTTTATGCAGTGCTGATCGAGAGCCCCGTGCTCTTGTCATGATGTCACCGTGGCTCCGGAGTGGGTGTTGGATCGGGCTGTGGCCATGCCCAGCGGCAGGGGCATAGCAGTCTGCGATGGAATCACCGAACTCCAGACGACAACTGAATTGCCGGATCTGCGGCTCGGAGAATCTCCGCCGCTATCTCAACCTCGGCGCGACCCCTCTCGCCAATTCTTACCTGAGGGAGGAGGGTCTCGTTTCCGAGGAGTTCCGGGAAGAACTCGCTCTGCAGGTCTGCCTCGCGTGCGGCCTGTCACAGTTGACGGTCGTGGTCAATCCGGACTTGATGTTCAGGAACTACCTGTATGTCAGTTCCACCACTGAAACCTTTCGCCGACATTGCGTCGAGCTGGTCGGGACATCCACAGACGTGGCAGGATGCCGGACCGGGGATTTGGTCCTGGATATTGCCAGCAACGACGGTTGTCTGCTCTCAAAATTCCAGGCTCGTGGAATGAGGGTCGTTGGGGTTGATCCTGCTGAGAATCTGGCCGCCGAAGCGAACAAGGCCGGGGTCCCGACGATCTGCGCCTATTGGTCGGCCGGAAGCGCCGAGGCGGTGGTGGACCGGTTCGGGCGGCCCAAAATCGTGACCGCGACGAATGTCTTGGCTCATGTCGACGACGTGCACGAGTTTGTCAAGTCGGTTGAACGCTGCCTCGCTCCCCGGGGCATCTTCGTGGTCGAATGTCCCTATGTCGTGGATTTTATCGAAAAGAACGAGTTCGACACGGCTTACCATGAGCATCTATCATACCTCGGCATTCATCCATTACGCGTGCTCATGAGTCGGCACGGGCTCTCGATATTCAACGTCCAGTATTTTGGGGACATTCACGGGGGAACGATTCGTGTGTTCGTTGCCCGGGACGGTGATTATCCGCTTGATCCGAGCGTCGCGATCTGCCTCAAGAACGAGGAGGCATTCGGAATCATGGACCCGGACCGCTATGAAGCATTCGGCCGGCGGGTCCTGGCCAACAAGCACAATCTGCTCGATCTGGTCGGACGGCTCCGTGCAACAGGGAAGGTCATCTGGGCTTACGGAGCCAGCGCCAAAGGCAACACCTTGATGAACTACTTCGGGATCTCCAGGGACCTTGTTCCGGTAGCCGTCGACGATAATCCGAAGAAAAGAGGATTCTACACGCCTGGCTCACACATGCGCATCACCGGAATCGACGAGCTGGCTCAATCGCGCGTAGACTATCTGCTGTTACTCGCATGGAATTTCGAGGCCGAAATCATTCGACGCTGTCGAGCGGTGAGGTATGCGGGAGGGTTCATTCGTCCGGTCCCGGAGGCAGGACTGGTGGACGGTGGAGGGGACTCGTGACGATACTTGGAGAGGGGACACCATGAAAGTCGTTTGCGTGACGGGTTGCCTGGGTTTCATCGGATCTCACTTCATTCGGGCCTGCCTCCACAGGGGATGGAGAGTCTGGGGCGTCGATAAGAAGACTTATGCCGCCCGAACTGAATTATTGGCAGACTTTGAGAAGAGCAAGGGATTCCGGTTCCTGGAGGCGGATATTGCCAAGATGGATCATCTGTTCGATGTGGATTACGTGTTCAACTTTGCAGCCGAAACCCACGTTGATAACAGCATCATGGACAGCGGGCGGTTCTCATCATCGAATATCATGGGGGTCGAGAATCTGTTGGAACTCATCCGCGCCAAACGGAATTATGAAATGCCCGTCCTCTTTCACATCAGCACGGACGAGGTCTATGGTGATGTGGTTGCCGGAACGCACAAGGAGAGCGATCCTTTACGTCCGAGCAATCCATACTCGTCCAGCAAGGCGGCGGCCGATATGCTGATTCTGGGATGGCATCGGACCCATCAGGTGCCGTACGTCATCGTGCGCCCCACCAACAACTATGGAATCGGTCAGTACCCAGAGAAATTGATTCCAAAGGCCGTGAAGTACCTGACGCTTCGCAAGAAGATCCCCCTCCATGGGGACGGTTCCTACGTGAGAAACTGGCTCCACGTCGAAGACACGGTTTCAGCCATCCTCCACATTGTGGAGCACGGGCAGTTGAATCGAATCTATAATATCTCGGGCAACTATGAAGCCCCCAACGCCGAGGTGATTTCCAAGGTGCTGAAGGCTTATTTCGGTTGCTCTGAAGAACTGGGAAAACATGTGCAGTTTAATTACGTTCGGATGGGGGAGGACGTCAGGTACTCACTCGATGATTCGGCGCTGCGGGCTTTAGGGTGGTCCAACAGCAAGGCCTTCGACGTCGAGATCAAGGCCGTCGTGGATTACTACAAGGATCGATACATCTGGTGAAACTTTCTGTCATCATCGCGGTTCACAACGAAAGCCTGAATATCCGGCCGTTTTATGCGCGGGCTAAAAAGGTCCTGGACTCGCTCGCGCCGTTGGATGCCTGGGAACTGGTGTTCGTAAACGATGCCAGCGAGGACGACTCCCTTGCCGAGATACTCAAACTGCGCGGCGAAGATCAACGGGTCAAGGTGGTTACCCTATCGAGGCGCTTCGGCTACCATTCGGTTCTTGTGGCCGGCCTCTCCCAAGTTGACAGCGATCTTTATGCCATGGTGGATGTCGACTGCGAGGATCCCCCCGAGTTATTGGCGCAATTCTTTGACGCGATCCAGGGAGGCGTTGATGTAGCCTACGGGATCCGGTCCAACCGCGAGGAGCCACGCGTCATCACCTTGATGAGGAAGTTATTTTATTATGCGAACAGACTTATTGGTGATAGCGAGATCGTAATCTGGATGGCCGAATTTGCAATGATTACGAGGCAGGTCCGCGATGCCATTCTCACTCCCCAGACGACTTCCCCGTTTCTCAGGGCCGAAATCGGGTATGCCGGATTCAAGCGGGCGGGGGTGGCCTATTTTCGAGCCAAGCGCAGCCACGGTAAGTCCCATTACAATATCCTGCGAATGACCAGGTTCGCCGTAGCCGGAATCTTGTCCAGCTCCACCTTCTTGCTCAGGTTCGTGCTATACGCCGCGGTCTTTCTCGCGCTGTTGTTTCCGGCCTGCGTGTTGCTCGGGGAGCTGACAATGGACCAGGCTGCCAAGCTGGCGATGGTGTTGTTGTTTTATTTCCTCGTGCTGACCATGCCGATCATCGCTCTGTACCTGGCACGGACGTATAAAAACGGCGTCGCCAGGCCGGTTTTCATCGTCGACAAGAAGCAGACGTTTCTGTGACCCCCGGCCAAAGCCCGTTCTGTACGGTCTGGTGAACGATGGGGGCCGAGCCTTGCAGTCTGAAAGCGGGGAGAGGGGCCGATCCGCAGATGACCACCTGCCCAGTCTGCCATGCAACGGAGAGCGTCCCTTACGCCGAGGAAATCAGGGACTACCTCACGGGCGTTCCGTTCAAGATCGAGCGTTGTTCCTGTTGTGATCTTGCCTTTACGATTCCCCAGCCTGAGCGTATGGATCGGTTCTATCCGGGGGATTACCGGCGGTTCGGCCCGCCTACCCGGCTTGTTTTACAATTTCTCTACAACCGAAGGGTCGGTACCTGGATACGTACGCTGGGAACTCCCGGAACAGCTCTGGAAATTGGGTCCGGGGCCGGGTGGATGCTGCGTGCCCTTCGGAGGCGCGGCTGGAGGGTGGTCGGAAATGAGCGGAACGCCCAAAGTTCCGGTGCGGTCCTGCCGAAGGAAGGCCTGCCGGTTTTTGTGGGAGGGTTGGACGCGATCCGTTCGAACGCGCAGTTCGATCTCATCATCTTGTTCCAGGTCCTCGAGCATCTTGAGAACCCCCTGACCGTTCTCCGGGACTGCGCGCGGTTGCTGGCTCCTCGGGGAGTCTTGGTCGTGGCGGTCCCCAACCTGGACAGTTGGCAGGCCAGGCTCTGCGGCCCATTCTGGTTTCACTTGGATGTGCCGCGGCATCTCTTTCACTTCACTCCCGCCTCCCTCTCTCAGACGCTGGAAGCAGCGGGGCTCAAGGTCATGACGATCGGGTACAGCTCGCCGGAGCACGATCCGTACGGGTGGATCCAGAGCATCCAAAATTGGATGGGGTTCAGGCAGAATCAGCTCACGCGGATGATGATGGGTATTGATGCATGGGGCACATCACGCCTGGTGAGCCTCGTTCTGCTGGCAACGTCCGCGCTCTTGTTCCTGCCGAGCGTTGCCGTGGCGGTGCTGAGTTGGCTGGCGGGTGCGGGTGCCCTCATGGAGGTCTCGGCCGTGAAGGCCGACGCACGGACAAAAGCCTGAACACTGGCAACGTGACCACCGGCACACCACAGGCTTCCAAATTGCACTGCCTCGCGGCTGCGGCGTTCGCAGTGGCGTCCATGACGCTGCTGGCCGGGGTCTTTGCGGTTCCGTACGTCATCCCTTCCTCCTCCGCCGTCGTGAGCGCGTCCACACTGGCCGGCTTCAACAATACTGCCGCTTATCTGCTCTACGTCGGTCTTCTACCCCCGGCCGGACTGGCGCTCGCACGCCTCTTCAAGCAGGCCCCGATCGAAACGGTCTTGGTCAACAAGGTCAGCTTGATCCCAACGCCTCTCGTGTGGACCGTATTAGGCGGCCATGCGCTCCTCTTCCTGGCGCTGTTTCTGGTCAAGGGCGCGTTCGTTTTCGGGGATGGTCTGTACTTCCAACATATCCTCGCAAGGATGGCTTCCGGGGCCGTGCTCTATCGCGATGTCAACTTTCTCTATGGACCCGTGATGATATACCCGGCGTTTTGGCTGAGCCGTGTCGTCGGTGTGACGCTCGCCTACGGCGTGTATTACATTGTCATGTATCTCGCCGGGCTCTATCTTCTCTGGCTCTGTATGCAGGCTGTCGTGAGGCAGGGTCACGACACCGACCGCATCTTTGTGTTGTTCTCGGTCGGACTCTTCAATTTATTGCTCGGCATGAATTATGTGCTTCTGCGGCACGTGCTGCCCGTCGCTGCGTTGTTGCTGGCTTGGCGATATGTTGAGCGGCCCGGGGTAGGCCGAATGGCCCCGCCGATCGCCGCCTGTTTCCTCGCATTGACCTACTCACTGGAATTGGGAGTGCTAGCAGTTGCGTCGATCCTCGGCTTGGGGATCCTTCGGCTATTGCCTATTCGGCAGCTTGGAGCGGTTTGCGACGGCAATTGCATAAAGGAATTTTTCGGGCTAGTCGGGATATGCGCTGCCGCATTGGGCGGTTTCGTTGGGACATTTTACGTCATTGATCCGAGCTGGCAGGCGCTACTGGCGAGCCTGAAGCCACTTCTGAGTTATGCCGCCGGCGGAGGCAACACGCCGATTTATCCAAGCCTACCCTTCGTTGCTCTCATGGCTCTGACTGTCCAGGCCGTGGCTCTCACGGTCCGGTCATTGTTGTCGCAGGGATGGAAACCGGGAATGGAGCTTGTCCTTGCACTGCTGGCCTTGTCTGTGGTAATGCAGCGCCCAGCCTTCGGCAAGCCCGATGTCCCGCACATTGCCTACAGCGGCCTGCCGATGTTTCTGCTAGCACTGCTCGTGATCCCGCCGCAAGTGGGCTGGGCAAAGGCGAGAATCTTGGGCCTCGGCGTGCTGCTGGTGGGAGTGATGCTTCCGCTCCAGATCTTTAACGTGTTCATGCTGAAGCCGTATGTTGAGAAGAAGTTTGCGGGCTGGGGATTGACCGAGGCCATCGTATCCACGCAGCCTGCTTCCAAAGTACCCATTCAGGACAGCGTACGTCGCGCGGTCGTCTATTTTGGAGGAATACAAACTTACTATTTTCATGTCCTCGATTACTACAGTCTTCCTGTCTTGCTTGAGCGGGATCTAAAGATGGTGCCGTATCTCTCCAATATAGCTGAAGCCTTTAGCCTATCGGATATCCGGAAAATCATAGCCGAGTTACAGCAGACTCGCGCGATTGTGGTCAGTCGCAAAACTGACCTTCAGCGCTCGGCTCCATTGGCATATGGAGGCTGGGAGGGAATACTCTACCAATTGACAGCTTCGCCACTGCCTGGGTCTCGATGCTATGCCGAGGTGGTCGCTGCGAACGAGACCTTGCGTGCGCCGTTGCGGGAATTTTTGGTGTCGTCATACGACGTTGCATTTGAGGACGGCGAGCTGGTCGGGTTGACGCTGCGTGCGACGGTCCGTTCGGCGCAGGGACTCGAGTGAAGGCGGCAGGCTCCGAGGACAGCCGTGTGGGAACCTCGTATCATGAGATTCATCTGTCCGAGGACCCGCAACGGAGGCTCGTCTGGCGGGAGATCGCGAGTTACCTCTCCGGATTCATTCCGGAATCGGCCGCCGCGCTGGAGTTGGGGGCCGGCTACTGCGATTGGATCAACCAGGTACAGGCCAAGGAGCGGGTGGCCACGGATCTGTGGGATGACATCACACACCACGCGGATGCCGGCGTCAGGTGCGTCGTCGGCGACGTGATCCAGGTTCTCCGGTCGCTCTCGCCGCAACGATTCGACGCCATCCTAGCTTCAAATTTCTTTGAGCACTTCAACCACGAGGCGCTGAACCCCTTGCTGGAGCAGGTGCGGGAACGGCTGCAGGAGGATGGAGTGCTCATCGTGATCCAGCCGAACTTCACCTATGCCTATCGGCAGTACTTTGATGACTACACGCATCGGGCCGTGTTTACGGCCGTTTCCCTGCAGGCATTCCTTCGGAGCAAGGGCTTTGAGATCGTGCGGGTCGAGCCGCGATTTCTGCCGTTGACGATGAAATCCCGGTTGCCGAAGTGGGGGTGGCTCGTGCGGGCCTATCTCCGATCGCCGATCAGGCCGCTCGCGGGTCAGATGTTGATCGTCGCCAGAAAGACTGGCGGGAAGAAAGGTTGAAACAATGTGGAATAATCAGACTGTGACGGTCATACTCCCGACCTACAATGAGAGGGACTCGATTCGTGCCTGCATCGAGGGATTCGAGGCCACCGGATGGGCGGATGAAATCATTGTCGTCAACAATAATGCTGCCACAGGTACTAGCGAGGAAGTTCTAGGAACGTCAGCTAAGGAGGTTCACGAACCGGTGCAAGGATACGGTGCCGCGATTCAACGAGGGTTTCTCGAGGCGAAAGGCGAGTTGATCATCGTGTGCGAGCCTGACGGAACATTTCTACCTATGGATATTGCAAAATTACTCAGCTACGCTGCCGACTCAGATTTTGTACTTGGCGCTAGGACAGCTCAAGCGTTTATTTGGACAGGAGCGAATATGGGGTTTTTTCTCCGATGGGGGAATTATGCGGTTGCAAAATTGATGGAGGTTTTATTCAATACAACTTGCCTAACAGACATCGGCTGTACCTACCGGCTCATCAAGCGAAAAGCCGTGGCCATTATTCAACCGTATTTTCGAGTGAAAGGTAACTTCTTTGGTCCAGAAATGATGCTGCTGGCCGCTGTAAAGGGAATCTCTATGGTCCAGATCCCAGTAAATTACTGTCCAAGAGTCGGGGTCAGCTCGGTGACGGGAGATCGGGTGAAGGCGATCAAGCTGGGATTTAGGATGATCTGGCTTATTTTGGATATTAGGCTGAATACTTGGCTAAGAAATGACTATTGCTCAATCAGATAAATGCCGTGACAGCAGGAGGCTCAGAGGTTGCTACAAGGTGTACAACCCGTAAGCTCCCCTCAATCTGAGACAGCCCAAAAGGAGAACTTTCTGGCACAATAGCCCCCCTCTAGCCAGGAGGTTCGTATGCGCCAGTCAAAGTTCACGGAGACCCAG
>Ga0194131_10002789_pt1 | contig 28330 bp, 21 predicted proteins | sample TA2KigO120mmetaG_FD_148631 | JGI IMG/M metagenome (GOLD analysis project Ga0194131, IMG submission 148631) | Freshwater microbial communities from Lake Tanganyika, Tanzania - TA2015053 Kigoma Offshore 120m | ecosystem: Environmental > Aquatic > Freshwater > Lake | place: Tanzania: Lake...
CGACGCTCTCGGCTTGGAGGCGCTGTGTAGTACCCAACGTGGGTAATACACCCTTGCCGCTCTAACCCTCGGAAAATCTTTGGCTTAGAGGTCTGCTTGGCCGCTTCGCAGTAAACTCCCGCTAGCGGGAGAACGTTTATGTCCCAGTTGTTGATGAGCCCGACGCCGGACTGGCCTTGATACTGCGCCTCGGCAACCCAGTTGTTAGCGAAGTTCCATTGCAAGCCGCCGGACCAGCTCATGATATACGGCATGCGCATTCCGGGGTCATACCAAGCCGCGGCGCGTCCGCCGAAGTTCTGGCCAACGAATGGCACCGAGCCGTCGGGCTGGACGTTGAATTGGAACGTAGGCGGGCCTTGCGAAAGGCGGAAGACATGCTGGGGATCGCCGACGGGCGCGGCGATGGTGGCGGTTGCGAGATACTCCTGGAACATGATGTTCGTCGCTGTGGCGAAGATATCCTGATGCACAATACCGAAGGAGCTGCGGAAGACCATCTTGGGATGGAAGTTCCACGCCAGGCCGAGCCGCGGGGCGAAGTTGTTCTTGTCGCCGCGGGCGAGGCCTCCCTTCGGATGAAGAATCCCGCCGGTACGGCCGCTGATGGGATCGCGCGCGGTGGGATCGAACTGCGACTGCTGTCCGTACTTGGTCTGGAACGGCGACTCATACGACCAGCGCACGCCGAGGTTGAGCGTCAATCCTCGGACCGGCTTCCAATCGTTTTGGATGTACCACTGATGCGACCACCAGCGGGGCAGCCAACTCGCCCGCTCCTGCGTGTACGTGGCGCTGCCAACGGTGCCGAGCAGGAAGTTCGCGAAACCGATGCCGGTGTTCGGAGTGAACGGCGCGTTGGTTCCGGTGAAGTTGTATGTACCGCCGGGGAGCGCGCCGACGGTACCGTTGTATCGCGTGCGGATCAGTTCGTAACCCATTTTCCAGGTGTGCTTTCCGTTGGTCCATGTGAAGTTGTCTTGGAAGGTGAAGTCCTCGCCGACGTTTTGAAAACTCGGCAAAGCGGCGACGCCGAATCCGATGTTGAAATTTGGAAACGTCGCGCCGCTGACGTTGGGAATCCCGAGTTGTTTGGCCCAGTCCTGATTGGCGGTAAGCGCGGTTTCGTAGCGCGCTCGGCGATTGAAACCGGCGCGGAACTCGTTGCTCATCGTGGGCGAAAGGATCAGCATGTCGGAGAAAGCGAGATTGATGTGATCGACCGGCGCGGGCTGTGCGTTGGGATCGATGTCTCGCCAGTTGTCGAACTGGGCTAGATGATCGCCCTTCCAGGCGCGATGCGCGGCGTGCGAATACCGCCCGAAAATCTTGTGATTGGCGTTGAACTGGTGATCGATCTTTTCGTCCCAGCGAATGCGGCGGATTTTCTTAATCTGGTTCTGAACGAGATTCAAGATCGGGCCGGTGGCGGTGGGCGTGCCGGCGGAGTTGGCGGCGGCAAGGGGCTTGCGGTTGAGAAAGTTTGTGACGGCGGGATCGAAGAGGCTGCGGGGGATTTGATTGTTCGGAAACGGATCGCGGACGTACGTCGAGCTGGTTTGGCGTGTAGTGAAGGGGTTGTAGATGGGTAACGGGCGAGGGGAGGTCTGGCCGCCGAAGGAGAAGTCACCGTTGTACATGGCTTCGGAAGGAACCGTGATTTGGGCGCTCGAGGTACCGGCGTTTTCAAAGTGTTGTTCCCAGCCGGACAGCCAGAACGTCTTGTTCGTGCCGTCGTAGAGTTTCGGAATCTTGACGGGCCCGTGAGCGAGGAAGGTGGTCTCGTGATAGGTGAAGGGGTTGGTACGCGGTAGTTGCTCAAGATACTGGCGGTGAATCATCTGCTTGGTGATGAGGCGGTCTTCGGCCGAGAAATGCAGTTGGTTCGTGCCGCTCTTGAAAACGATCGACATAAGGCCGCCGGCGGAGTGGCCATGTTCGGCGGGGACGCCCGTGGTGTGGACCTTCACCTCCTGGAAAGCGTCTTGCGTTGTCGAGATCTGCTCGTTGGTGCCGCCGATATTGCCGATGCCGGGCTCCTTGCCGTTGATGCCGTCGACTTGATAGCCCATCGCGCGGGAGCGTTGTCCGAGCACATGGAAGCCGTTGATCGAACCGGTACCGGGGTAGTAGAACAACATGCGGATGGCGCGCTTTTGGCTGACGGGAATCTTGAGCAGCGTCTCGCCGTCGAGGACCGCGCCCGCGGCGGCGGTTTCGGTTTCAAGCAGCGGTGCGCCGCCTTCGACTTTAATGCTCTCGGTGACGGCGCCGATTTCCAGGCGCACGTCGATGCGCGGGATGTCGCCGGAACGCAACGGAATTCCTTCGCGCAGATACTTTTTGAAACCCGCGGCTTCGACAGTAATGCGGTAGTTGCCCGAAGCGAGGTACGGGACGTAATATGCGCCTTCCGCGTTGGTCATCGCCTCGGAGACAAAGGCGGTCTCGGCGTTGACGACCGAGACTTTCGCGCCGGCGAGGATGGCGCCGGAGGAGTCGGTGACAGTGCCGACGAATGTGCCGGTCCCGGCGGTTTGCGCGAAGACGGCACAGGTGAAGGCGACGATCGCAAGGCCTAGTCGAAGCATTCTGATTCTCCCGTAGTTAAGAAGCTGTAATAGCTGTATCACGGCCAGAACCCGCTTCGCAATCCGAGTAGCTGCGTTACAATCGCGTAGATCAGCCGTGGATCTCGATCAACTTCACACGTTTCTGGAAATCGTCCGCCTGAAGAGTTTTTCCAAAGCGGCGGTGACGTGTTTTCGAACGCAGCCGGCGATCTCGGCGCAGGTCCGGCAATTGGAATCGGAATTGAACACGACGTTGTTCGAGCGACTGGGAACGCGGATTTCGTTGACGATGGCGGGCCGGATTTTCGCCGAGTACGCCGAGCAGATTCTGGCGCTGCGAAAGCAGGCGCAGGAGACCATCGCGGAGTTGGAGAAGGTTCCTCGCGGCGAGTTGATCATCGCGGCCAACGAGGCGACATGCATCTACGTTCTGCCGGAAGTGTTCTCGCGCTACAAGCAGCTTTTCCCGAATGTGCAGTTGCAGGTGGATCGATCGTTTGGCACGCGGGTTGTGGAAGCCGTCATCGACAATCTGGCGGACTTTGGAATCTGCCAGTTGCCGATTCGAGAGAAGAAGCTTCAGGTCGTCTTGATACACACCGATGAAATCAATTGTGTTGTACCGCCGGATCATGCGCTGGCCGGCGCCGCGGCGGTGACATGTAGCGAGATCGTCAACTTTCCTCTGTTGCTGCCGCGCGCGGGCACGACGCGAGCGCGATTGAACGCATGGATGGAGGCGAGCGAGGACTCGTTGAATATCTCAATGGAGCTCGATTCGACCGAGATGATGAAGCGGTTTGTGATGGCGGGCCTGGGTATTTCGTTTCTGGCGGCATCCAACTGCGCCGACGAGGTACGCGAAGGAAAACTGCGGACTATTCCCCTGGCTCCGGAACCTTTGGAACGGCGGCTCGGGTTGATTTATCGTAAGGATAAGGCTTTGTCCAAAGCCGCGCTGGGTTTTATTCAGGTTATTCTGGATCAAGCGGGTGTGAAGGCGCCCTGAGACTTCGAGCGTGGAAACAAAAACTCTTCAAACGTCAACGATATTGATTGCAACGGGCCGGCGGACGAGGGTGTTTCGTTCGAAGGCGGAGATGCCAGCCGAAGTGCGATCGAAGATGCAAAAGGCGCTGCATGGGTCGGGTGCGGGAACGATCTTGATCGCCGATCAGCGCGGCCGGAAAGAGATCTTAAAGATGCTGCGCGGGGAACCGTCGGTGTTGCGATCCGCTGGGCCAGCATCGATTCGGAATCGAACGCCCGTGAAGCCCGAGTTGCGTCTTGCCGCGGCTCGGACGACAGTGTCGTTGCCTGAGTGGCTGCGGCCGCGCTGGGTGCGCGCGGCGATCGCGTTTTTCCTGCCTGCCGCAATCGGCGCAGGGTTCTACGCCCTGCTTACAACAGGCCGATAAATTTTGTGTAAGAGCCGGAGTTCCACACCGATAAGGGTTGTGTGGAGCCGATGTGTTCTTATCGATAAAACGACACCTGGATGGCAGCGCGGCCGAGATGGCTGGGGCGTTATTGCAGCTTTCCAACATGCTGTTGCGGGCGCTTCGACTGCACGCCGTTCGCGGCGATGAAAACGACCTGCACCGCTTCCAATCGAGCATCATGCAGCTTGAACAGCGGATCGGCGAAACACCCAACCCGAAGGATGTCTTGATTGTCGCAGGCGAAGCGGCAAAGGCGTTTGAGGATTACTCGTACCAGACGACGCGCTTTCTGAACGTCCAGAGCAACGAATTAACGAAGATGATCTCGATGTTGACGGGCACGATCACATTGATATCGGACTCCAGCCAATTCGCCGTGTCGCAGTTGACGCGCGTGGAGAAGCGGATCGAAAATATCGCGGGCGCATCGGATCTGCCGGCCATCAAAGCGGAATTGGCCGACTGCCTGGCGATGGTTCGCCAGGAGGCGATTCGCCAGCGAGAACAAACGCAGGCGACGATTCACTCGCTGCAACGGAGCATCTCCGATTCACGGCAGATGTTGGACGAAGCGGGAAAAGGGGCGGATTCGAAAAAACTGGAACCACTGTACCGCGATCCGGTAACCGGATTGCCGAGCCGGGCCGATGCCGAGGACGCGATTACTCAAGCGCGCCGGAAAGGGAATCATTTTCTGGCGATATTGCCGATCGACCGCTTCTCGTTGATTCAGTCACGGTTCGGCGCGGACTCGGCGGACAGGGTAGCGGCGTTCACCGCGACACACTTCTCTCAAAACCTGCAACCGGCCGACCGGTTGTTTCGATGGAGTTCAAACGCCTTCGTCTTTTTGGCGGAGCGCACCACTCCAGCCGATACGGTTCGAAGCGAGATCTCGCGATGGGCGTCTCAAAAACTTGAACTGACGCTGGAACATCACGGCCGCGAAATTCTGCTGCCGATCAGTTCGAGTTGGGTGAGTTTTCCGGCGGCTGAGGGCCGCTCGCGAGATGCGCTATTCGAGAAGGTCGATGCGTTCCTGAACAATCATGTTCACGCCAAGGAGTCGTTTTCCTAATGCTGCCCACCACAACGAATGAACGCCGCGCCACGCCGCGATTCGAGATGAACCAACCGGCGTTGTTGACGCTGCTCACCGATCCGCCGGAAACGATGCAGGCCGTCATTGCCGATGGACACTTCAAAGGGATGCGGATCGATCTTCCGCGTCAGGTATCGGTCAATCAGGCAATCAAGCTTGAGGTCGGAGAGTTCATGATACTTGGCGAAGTTTGCTATTGCGGTCCGGCTAACCCGGGCACGCCGCTGCCGTTCAGCGCTGGAATCGCTGTGAGCCAGATTCTATCGGGGATGGGAGATCTCCGGCACCTGCTCGATGCGTTACAACACGAGGAACGGAAGGTGGGCGAGGAGTCGCGTGTTATTCTGCCTCTGAATGGCAGATAACGTTGTTGTATTCGGCGCCGCGGGACAATTGGGCGTCGAGCTGGTTACAGTTTTCCGATCGCGTGGATACGCGGTTCACCCGTTTAATCGCGCGACGGTCGACATCACCGATCTGCCGCTGTTGGAGCGTACGCTGGCGGCGATCGACCCGCGGGTAGTGATCAACGCGGCGGCCTACAATCAGGTCGACGTCGCCGAACAAGAGCCGCAGGCGGCCTACGCCGCCAACGGGCTTGGCGTGCGTAATCTCGCAGTCGCATGCCGGCAGCTTGACGCGCTACTCGTGCATTTTTCGACCGACTACGTCTTCGACGGAATGCTCGGGCGCGCTTATACCGAGGACGACCGGCCACGGCCGCTGGGCGCCTACGCGGTGTCGAAGCTGGCTGGCGAGTTATACGCGCAAGCGTATCTAGACAACCCGCTGATCATCCGCACCTCGGGAGTGTTCGGTCCGGGCGGTCTTCGGACGGCACGCGGAAATTTCGTCGAGGTAATGCTTCGGTTGGCCGCATCGGGGCAACCGATTCGCGTAACCGAAGATCATGTCGCCTCGCCTACGTATGCGCCGGCGCTGGCGGAGAAGACGGCCGATCTGGTCGCCTCGCCACACCGCGGGCTGTTTCATGTCGGTGGTGGCCGAGCGATCTCCTGGTTTGAATTCGCGGCGGCGATCTTTCGCGCGGCCGGCGTTTCGCCGGAACTCAAGCCGACCGACGAACGCGAGTACCGCACGGCGGCGAGGCGGCCGAAGTTTTCCGCTCTTGAGAACCCGCGGCTGGCCGCGTGCGGTATCGCGCCAATGCCTTCGATTGAGGATGCATTGGCTGCCTACATGACCGAACGCGCAAGATACAAATAATTTCGGGAACACTTTCGGCTCGGGCTGCGTTGCTTAATCAGACAGTCTAGGGATAGACTGGTCGATGACATGAAACAGGACCTGCTCCCGGGAACGCTCGACATGCTTGTGCTCAAAACGTTGACGCGCGGGCACATGCACGGCTACGCCATCGCGCAGTTGATCAAACAGATTTCGGCTGAAGTGCTGCAAATCGAAGAAGGCTCACTCTATCCAGCGCTGCAGCGGCTGGAGTTGAACGGCTGGATTGAAGGCGCGTGGGGAACGACCGCGAACAATCGCCGGGCGCGATTCTACAAGCTGACGCCGGGTGGGCGGAAACATCTTTTGAAGGAAAGTCAGCGATATCAAAACATGGCGCAGACGATTGCGCGGGTGATGGCTTTTTCATAAGGAGCGAACATGCGAAAGTGGATTCGACGGTTTCGGTACTGGCGGGAACGGGATGCGCGAGCGGAGTCGCTGCGCGAGGAGATGGCTGCGCACCTGGCGCTGGCCGCCGAAGACGTTGGCCGCCGCGACGCCGAGCGGAGTTTTGGCAATGCCACACGGCATGCTGAAAATTCCCGCGAGGATTGGCTGGCGAGCTGGGCACGCGACTTGTGGCAGGACGTTCGCTATGCCGCGCGCAACATTCGCAAAGACCCGGGCTATGCCTCAGTGGCGGCATTGTCTTCGACACTGGGCATCGCCGCGTGCACGACGATTTTCGGGATCGCGAACTTCGCTATGAACCGCACGCTGCCGGTCGCTTCGCCAGAAACCCTGGTGGCGGTCATCGGAAGGCTTGATTAGCCGATTGGCGAGACACTCTCCTATCCCGATGTCGCGGACCTTCGAGATGCCAGAAGCCTAGATGGCGCGGCGGGATTCTTTCCTCTGCTTGCGGCGGCGATTACTTCCAACGGCGAGTCGCAACGATACTGGGGCTCAATCGTTTCCGCAAACTATTTCGATGTCGTCAAGCCAGCGTTCACGGTGGGCGGCGGCTTCGACGCGCGCATCGACGACAAGCTGGGCGCGGCTCCGGCGGTTGTGCTGGGACATGCGCTTTGGCGGTCGCGGTTTCACGGCGACCAATCGATCGTTGGACGGACGATAGAACTGAACAAGAAGCAGGTGCGCGTCGCCGGCGTTGCGGGGCCGGGGTTCCAAGGCACGGAACTGGCGTTTGTCAGCGACTTTTGGTTGCCGATGTCGATGATCCGCGAGGTCGAACCGCTCGACCCAGAAGGCGCCCTGCGGAGGTTTTCGAGCCGTGATTCGCAGTGGCTGTTTGCTATCGCGCGCCGCAACGAGCCCATCGATGCGGTACGCGCGGAAGCCTCGTCAATCGCCAAACGCAACAACGGCACACGGGATTTCAACTACGCCATCGAAACCGCGGGGCGTCTGAATCCGAGCGTTCGCGAGGCGGCGTCGGTGTTCTTCGCGCTTGTATTCGGAGTTTGCGGATTGGTGTTGCTGCTGGCGTGCGCGAATGTGGCGAACCTCTTGCTGGCGCGCGGCGAAGCGAGGCAGAAAGAGATCGCAACGCGACTGGCGATCGGCGCCGGACGGGGACGGCTGGTCCGTCAACTCCTAACCGAGAGCGTTTTGCTGGCATTGCTCGGCGGCCCCGCTGGATTGCTGCTGGCTGTCGCCGCGGCGGAAAAGATTGGCGCTATCCGAATGCCGATGGACGTGCCGATCGACCTGACGATCGCGCTCGATTGGCGCGTCGCCGCATTTTGCCTGGCGTTGTGCGTGGTAACGGGTCTGTTGTTCGGAATCGTCCCGGCCCTGCGCGCAAGCCGCGCCGATTTGGTTCCGGCACTCAAGCAGGACGGGCATTTAAGCAGCTTCCACCGGTTCGGACTGCGCAACGGATTGGTCGTCGCCCAAGTCGCCGTCAGCTTGTTGTTGCTCATTGGATCGGCGTTGTTTCTGCGCAGCATGGCGGCGACGCAGAACGCCGATTCGGGATACGCCCATCGCGGCCAGATCGCGATGATGGCGTTCGATCCGGTGTTGCAGGGCTTGCCGCCGGATCAAACCGCGGCAATGACACGAGCGGCCCTGGAGCGGGTGCGAACCGTACGGGGCTTGCGAAGCGCGGCCTTGAGCGACATCGTGCCCTTGTCGATCGGCGCGAACTCGAACCGCGTGCTGCCGGATCACAAGTTTGGCGCGGATGCGTCGGAGGGAGTTCGCGCGAACTTCATGAAAACCTCGTCGGGCTACTTCGACGCAATCGGCCTGGCGATTCTCGACGGCACGGACTTCCGCGACTCTCGCGAGGATGAGATCGTCATTAATGAGGTGCTGGCCGAGAAAGCGTTCGGGCGCGAGCGGGCCGTCGGCCGGAGAGTTCGTATCAGCGGGAAGGACCACCTAGTCGTCGGCGTGGCGGGAAACGGAAAGTCGCGGTATTTAAACGAAGAACCGCAAGCGATCGCCTACACTCCGGTGTATGCCGAAATGAAAACGGATCGAATGCTGCTCGGCGTGACGGTGATCGCGCATGTGGCGGGTGACCCGAACCGGATGATCACGCCGATCCGCGAGGCGCTGCGGCGCGGCGAAGCGTCGTTGCCGGTGTTTGACGAGCGGACGTTTGAGGGCCACATGGACAAGGCAATGTTCTTTCCGCGGGTAGCCGGCGCGCTGTTCGGCATCTGCGGACTGTTCGGATTGATCATCGCGTCGATCGGCGTGTATGGCGTGATCAGTTATAGCGTTTCGCGGCGAGGACGCGAGATCGGCATTCGCTTGGCGCTGGGGGCGCGGCGCGGGCAGGTCGTTCAGATGGTGCTGCGCGAGGGATTGGCTCTGGCGCTGATTGGCTCGGCGATCGGGCTGGCGGGTGGCATCGGATTCGGCAAGCTCGCTGGCACGCTGTTGTACGGCGTTGGTTCCGCCGATCCAGTAGCGTATTTTGGAGTGCCCGTTTTGTTGTTGGTAGTCGCGGCCATCGCGACCTTGGTTCCGGCAAGCCGCGCGGCGCGTGTCGACCCAAACACCGCATTGCGGTGTGAGTAAGCTAGCCTGAAACGGTGCGGGCATTCCTGTTTTTCGCGGCGATCGTTGGGTGGGACGAACTCTCGCCCGGCACGCGCACGCTGATTCGCATGGACCGCCCTGCGTTTGATGCGTGGGCGGAAAAGCGCAAGGTGCGTTTGAAGGAACGGCTCGACGAGGGCGCGGCGGAACACATCGCCTACTTCCTGCTGCAGAGCCGGAAACTGTCGGACTCGCCGGTTGTGTCTCCGCTGCGCGCGGCGCGCGGGGAAAATGCGGAGGCGGTCGCGGCGCGCGTGAAGGCGTTCTGGGAGAACGATCCCGTCGACGAGCGACACCGGTTGTTGCGGCGGATGGCGCCGGCGTGGCCGCGCGAACGAGTAGTCGAAATGGCCTTTCGATTTCTGCGGGACAGGACCGCGGCAGGCTCAATCCAAGATGTCGAATCGCTCTATCAACAGCGCGGCCTGAGCGCCGATCCGTATCCGCCATCAATGAAGGCGGTGCGCGCCGGGCTTGATTTTCTGGGCGCGCGGCGAGCGTACCGGCGCGTACTGTTGATCGGCCCCGGCATGGAGTTAGGCTCACGATTCGGCGTCGACGACGACGCGCCGGTGGCGTCGCAACAGCCCAAGGCGCTACTGGCGATGCTTCGCGCAAAGCCGGCGCAGTTTGATTGCATCGACGTGCGCGCCGAAATCGTCGAGAGCTTGCGCGGCGCGCCCTGCACGGCCGCCATCGGCGATATTGTCGACACGCTCAGCGGCCAATACGACCTGCTTGTCGCCACAAACGTACTGACGTATCTGGACGACGTTGAACTCGCCGTTGCGTTTTCAAATCTGGCGCGAGCGACCGCGCCGGGCGGCTGCTTCATCCACAACGACACACGATTCGCGGTACGTGTCGCCGGCGAGGCCGCCGGGCTTCCGGTACGCGAATTCAAGGCGATCTCGCTGGGCGAAATCAACGGGCGGGAACAGTTCGATCGCGCGGTTGTGCATTGCAGGCCAAAGTGAAATGTGAAATAATAGCGACACGCCTCTTCAAAGGAGAACCATGCTTCGCTACTCACTCGTCCTTCTGCTCTGCACACCCTTGGCCGCGCAACAAAGCCGCGGCAGCTTCTTCGGCACCGTGACCGACGCCTCCGGCGCCAGCGTCCCAGGAGTGAAAATTACGATCACTTCCGTCGCGACCAATACCTCGACGTCGACCGAATCGAGCGGTGATGGTTACTACTCGGCGCAGGCGCTGCAGGTCGGCGACTACTCGATTCAGGTCGAAAAACAGGGCTTCAAACGTGCGGTGCGCACGGGCTTGACGCTCCAGGTCGATCAACGCTCGCAAGTCGATTTCAAGCTCGACATCGGCGGTGTGGCGGAGACGATTGAGGTAAAGGGCGAAGCGGCGCTCGTCGACACGGGCTCGGCGACTGTGGGCAAGGTTGTCGAGAACCGGCGCGTACAGGAGCTGCCGCTCAATGGCCGCAACGCGCTGGCGTTAACGCTGCTGACGCCGAGCGTGAAGTCGAACGCGGGACCGACAAACTCGGGATTCGGCGATCGCGGCATTCAGCTTTCGTCGATCTCGATTAACGGCGGACCGAACGCGATGAACGCGCAGGCGCTCGACGGCGGCAACAATATTCAGAGCTACATCGGCGAGGTGGCGATCAGCCCGGCGGTCGATGCGGTCGAAGAGTTCAAAGTGCAGAGCGGAACGATGTCGGCGGAGTTTGGCTTCACGGCCGGCGGCGTCATCAACATGGTGACCAAGGCGGGCACCAATGAAATTCACGGCACGGCGTATGAGTTCTTCCGCAACGATAAGCTCGACGCGCGCAACACGTTCGCCCCCACAAAACCACCGTTCCGATACAACCAGTACGGCGGGGCGCTGGGCGGCCCAGTCATCAAGAACCGGACTTTCTATTTCGGCAATTGGGAAGAGTATCAATGGCGGCGCGCGGAAGCCAGAATCGGCACATTCCCGACGATGCAGCAGCGAACAGGCAACTTCAACGATCTGCTGAGCGCGTCCGGCCAACTGATTCCGGTATTCGATCCCAACACGACGCGCACAAATCCAAGTGGCGCGGGTGTGATTCGAGACGTCTTTCCGGGCAACGTGATTCCGACAGCGCGGCTGGATCGCATCGCACAGAACTTCAATCAGTTCTATCCGGCGCCGAACCGAACGCCGTCGAACGCGTTCACCAACGCGAACAACTACGGGCGGCTGGGTTCCGAACGGCGCAGCATGCGTCAATACACGATCAAGATCGATCACCGTTTCGGCGACAAGAACTCGATGTTTGGCCGCTATTCGTACTTCCTGCACAAGACCGACAACGGCGCGAGCGGATCGACGATCTATCCCGACGACACGGTGGCCAAGCGCGACGACGCACTGAACAACAAGAACGTCGTCATCAACGACATTCACACCTTCACACCGACGCTGCTCAACGAACTTCGCCTTGGCGCGACGCGCGGATACTTCCCGTTCATCGTGCGCAGCTTTGGCGGCGGCTGGCCACAGAAACTGGGCTTCCCTGCCTCACATCCGGCCGACACCGTACCCAGCGTCAGCAACGGTTTGCCCGGCTTCAACACCGGCACGGCCGGCATTCGCGGCAGCATCAACACGCAGATCTTCGACATGGTAACGAAGGTTACCGGCAAACACACGCTGAAGTTTGGCTTCGACTACCGGTGGCTGCAGGGCAGCAACTTCCAGCGCTCGGCGCCGTCGGGGTCGTTCAACTTTGCTAGCGCTCTGACCGGCAACCCGCAAAATCAGGCGGGCACGGGCAGCCCGTACGCCAGCTTCCTGCTCGGCGAAGTGACAAGCGCTTCGATCACGACGCATCTCGGTGAGACGCAGCGCGGCAAGTCGTACTCGTGGTTTGTGCAGGACGATTGGAAGATCGCGCGGCGGTTGACCTTGAACCTCGGCATTCGATGGGATTATCAGACGCAGCCGTTTGAAACCAATTGCGGTTCGACAAACTTCGATCCAACACGCCAACTCGAGGCCGGCATTGTCGGCGGGACCGTTTTCGCTTGCGCGGACGGACAGGGCCGCAAGTTCCGGCCCGGCGACTTCAACGACTTCGCACCGCGCGTGGGTCTGGCGTGGGACCTGTTCGGACGAGGCAAGACGGTGTTGCGCGCCGGTTATGGAATCTACTACCCGTCGCAGTTCTGGCGTCAGAATTACGCAAGCCCGAACGGCTTCGCGAACACGTCGACGGCGTATGCTTCGTCCAACGCCAACGCGCGCGCGTTTCGTTTTCAGGACGGATTACCGACCGCGCAACAGCCGATCATTCAGCCGCTGGGCCGCAATCTGGGACCGCGGGCGTTTCTCGGCCAGGGCACAACGATGGATGAGTTGATTGGCACGACGCCGATGTCGAACCAGTTCTCGGCATCATTGCAGCACCAGTTGCCGTCGCGGATCCTGGTCGACGTCTCGTACTCGGGCAATCTCGGCAGCCATTTTACTTCGGGAGGATGGAATTTGAATCAGCTCGACAATCGTCATCTTGAACTCGGGCTTGGCCTGCAACAGCAGGTGCCGAATCCGTTCGCGGGACGTGTGCCGGGCGCGCTGGGCAATGCGACGATCACACGGCAGCAATCGCTTTTGCCGTTCCCTTACTACCAGGGCATCACCGTGCGCGGCCCGCGCATGAGCCACAGCTCCTCGCACTTGCTCATCATCAGCGTTGAGAAGCGCATGTCGAAGGGTCTTACTGCGATGTTCAATTTCACGGGCGGGAAGATCATGAGCGAAGGCATGAACTCGCCGGTGGATTTCGGATCGGTCGAACAGACCAACCTCGTCGGCTATCAGGATTCCAAGTTCAATCGCCGGTTGGAGAAGAGCGTCGATCCGACCGATGTGTCGAAACGCGCCGTCGTGAGCCTACTGTATGAACTACCGTTCGGAAAAGGCCCTGGAGCCGCCAACAAACTGATCGGCGGCTGGCAAATCAACACGATTGGAATCATGCAGACCGGCATACCGGTGCTGGTCACGGGCGCGAACAACTTTTTGGCATCGCGGCCGAACTCAATCGGGCAGAGCGCCAAGCTCGACAACCCGAGCGCGGCGCGTTGGTTCAACACCGACGCCTTCATTAATCCGCCGAATTTCACCTACGGCAACATCGGACGCGTGTTGCCCGATGTGCGCGGGCCCGGCACGTTTAATTGGGATCTGTCGTTCATCAAGAACACGCGGTTGACCGAGCGGTTCAACTTGCAGTTCCGCGCGGAAATGTTCAACTTCCTGAACAGCGTCAACCTCGGATTGCCCGCGGCGGGCTTCGCGGCTGGCGCCAACGGACGCAACATCAGCGGAACATTCGCGACGATCACCAACGCCCGCGACGCCCGCAACATTCAATTAGGATTAAAGTTACAGTTCTAATGCGCTACTTCCTCGCCCTCTTCGCATTGACGTTGGCCGCGGCCGACGCCCCATACACGTCGACGGGATTCCTCAAGATTCCCGACGCGGTGAAGCTCGGCCCTATGAGCGCCGTCGAAGTTGACGCCAAGGGCAACATCTACGTGTTGCATCGCGGCGAGCCGCCATTGGTGGCATTCGATAAGAACGGCTCCTACAAAGGCGGGTTCGGCCAGGGCAAGTTCAAGGTCGCGCACGGACTCCGTGTCGATCGTGGCGGCAACATCTGGACCACCGACAACGGGCTGCACATTTTACGAAAGTTCTCGCCGTCGGGCGAAGTACTGGCGACGCTCGGCGAAGAGGGCGTGGGTAAAAACGATCAGCATCACTTCCGCGCGCCGGATGACGTTGTCTTCGCTTCGAGCGGCGACATGTACGTCGCCGATAGCGGCAACGGGCGTATCGTGCGGCTGGATAAGAACGGCAAGTTCGTATCGCAGTTCGGCAAGAAGGGCAAGGCGAAGGGCGAGTTCGCAACGGCGCATGGATTGGCGATCGACAAGAAGGACCGCATCTACGTGGCCGACCGCGGCAACAATCGCGTGCAGGTGTTTTCATCGAACGGCGAGTTCATCGCCGAGTGGAAAGGGTTCGGCAATCCGTTCGGATTGCTGGTCACGGGCAAGCAGTTAATCGTAAGCGACGGCGACGTCAACAAGATGTTCCACTTCGACATCGACAAGGGCGCGCTGGTAAATCAATGGGGCGACGAGAAGATGCTGCAATTGCCGCATCTGATGTCCACCGACAAGAAAGGCAACCTGTACGTGGCCGAGGTCAACGGCAAACGTGTGCAGATCTTCCGGAGAAATTAGATATGCGATACGGAGCAGTGCTATTGTCGATCGCCGCGTTCGCGCAGACGCCGCCGCCGAAGCTTTCTCATCAGTCGGCCGAGGAGTTTGAGCAGGCGCACAAGCCAATCATTCAACCGGAGAAGCCGCGATCGGCGCAGGCCGGCGCGGTGACGGCGGGCGTGCGTTCGACAGGTGCGGTTGCGGCGAGAGTCGCGCAGCGCAACTTCATCGACAAACACGTCTTCGCAAGGATGGCCACCGACAAAGTGGCGCACGCTCCGCTGTCATCCGACGAGGAGTTCGTACGGCGGGCGTGGCTCGACGCAACGGGCCGCATTCCCGCACCCGCCGATATGGCCGCGTTTCTCGCCGATAAATCGCCGAACAAGCGCGACAAGTTGATCGACACGCTCACGACATCGGATGCGTTCATCGACAAGTGGACCTACTATTTCGAAGACCTGTTCCGCGCGGGTACGCGCATGGGCTCGGGCCTAAACCTGTTTCATTTCTGGGTCCGCGAATGGCTGAAGCTGGATCGCCCGTACAACGAGGTCGTCACGGACTTGTTGACCGGCGCGGGCAAGACGTCGTTCTCGGTTCCCGGCGCGCTCTACTATCAACGCGATTTCGTGAAAGCCAAGGACGACCCCGAAGCGCCCAACGCACACGATATGGTGAATCAACCCGACACCGTCGACGAGTTCACCGTGACGTACTCGAAGGTGCTGCTGGGCTTGAATGTCGCCTGCATTTCCTGTCATGACGGCGCGGGGCATCTGGAAAAGGTGAACGTATTTCTGACCGGCAAGAAGCGCGAGGAGTTCTTCGCGCAGGCGGCGTTCTTCGGCAAGACGCGGCAGATCATGAACTGGGAGAACGGCTATCAGGCCAACACCGAGTACACGGTCGACGACGAAGCGCCGGGCTACGACCGCACGGCCGAAAGCATCGTGCGCGTCCCTCGCCGCGGTAAGGGCATTGTACAGCCGAAGTTCCTTCTCACCGGCGAGGCGCCGCGAGCCAACGAAAACGCGCGCGATGGATTGGCGCGTATGTTGACATCGCATCCGCAATTCCGCCGCGCGTTTGTAAATCGCATTTGGGGCGAGTTGATGGGCTTCGGCATTGTCGAACCGGTTGACGATTTCGATCTCGGCCGTTACGACGCCAAAACGACGCCCGCGCCGTGGAGCGTGCAACCGTCCAACGCCGCGCTGCTCGATGCGATGGCCGACGATTTTGGCGCCAACAAACACAGCTTGCGCCACGTCGTCCGCACGATCATGAAGTCCAGCGCCTATCAGCTCTCGTCAAACTTCCCTGGCCAGTGGGAGGACCGCTACACCGCCTACTACGCGCGCAAGTATGTGCGCATGTTGTCGGCACCGGAGTTGCACGACGCTATCGCCGTCGCCACGGGCCGGCCGGGCAAATTTAATAGCGGATCGGAGAAGGTCGGTATGGCGATGCAGATGTCTGAACCGAAAAAGGCCGATAACGAGACGCAGGATTTCATGCGCACGTTCGGCCAATCGAACCGCGACGACATGCCGAAGAAGGGCCCGCCGAATTCGCTACAGGCGATGTTACTGATGCAGTCCAAGGTCGTGACCGAACGCGTGAACGCTTCCAAAGGCGGATTGCTGCCGTCGCTACTTGAAAAATCGAAGGACGATAAAACACTGGTCGAGCAACTCTATCTGCACACGATCTCGCGCAAGCCGTCGGCGCCGGAGTTGAAGATCGGCCTTGAAGCGCTTGCGGCGAATCGACAGCGCGGCGCGGAAAATTTGCAATGGGCGCTCCTGAATTCGCCCGAGTTCCTGTTTAACTACTGAGAGGCGCATCATGGATAAACGAGTCTCCGATCTCTTCTCCACTCGCCGCGAGATACTGCGCACGGGCGGCTACGGCTTGCTGGGCGCGTTCGCATCGCAATCGATGATGCCGGTAAAAGTGCAGGCCGCCGGAAGATCGAACCCGCGCGGCACCGCGCGTTATTGCATCGTGATCGAGTTGGCCGGCGCGCTCAGCCACATCGACTCGTTCGACTTCAAGGAAAACGCCGGCACGCAGAAAGACTTCGATGTGCGGCAGGTACGCAACGATCTCTATCTGCCGTACCGGTTATTTCCGGAGATGTCGAAGGAGATGGATAAAGTCACCGTCGTGCGCTCGATGAAGAGCCACGAGGTCGTTCATTTCCGCGGGCAGTATTACAACCAGGCGGGACGTCCGCTGAACCCCGCGCAGGCGGCCGAAATTCCGTCCGTTGGTTCGGTGATCAGCTACGAGTTTGAAAATCTGCGGCGCGAGCAGGACACGTTCCCGACCTACATCGGCTGTAATCTCGATACCTCCGGCTGCGGTGCGTTATCGACCGGATTCCTGCCGCCGAAGTACTCGGTGCTCGATGTGAATTTGAAGGAAGGATCGGCCGCGGCGCCGGGCAGCAAAGAAGCGATGGCGCTGCTCGAAGAGCGCTACACACTGCTTTCCAAGCTTGACGACGCGCTGGCCAGTGCGCGCGGCGGAAGAGATCGGAACTTCGGTTCGTTCCGCGATTTTCAACGCTCGGCGTATCGGATCCTCGGCGATCCTCGCTGGCCCGCGGCATTTCAGCTGTCGAAGGAAGAACTCGCGCGGTATGGCGACAACTCGGTCGGCTTGGGCTGCCTGTTCGCACGCAACGCGGTGAAGTCGGACGCAGGTACGCGCTACATCCACATTACGCATCCGGACTGGGATCACCACCGCAACATCTACAATCACGCGGTGAAATCGAACCACTACATTCGATGTAACGAATTCGACCGCGCAATGGCCGCGCTATTGCGCGATCTATCGGCCGAGCCGTCGCCGCGGGAGAAGGGCAAGACGCTGCTCGACGAAACGATGCTTGTCATGATCACCGAATTCGGCCGCGTTCCCGGCGCGCTGAACGGCATTGCCGGACGGCATCACTACAACCTCGCATACGTTTCGATGTTCGCGGGCGGCGGTGTAAAAGGCGGCCGAATCATCGGCAAGACGGACGCCGCGGGCGAGCACGTAATCGAATCGGGTTGGAAGTACGCGAAGCACCAGATCAAGACCGAGAACGTCTACGCGTCGATCTACTCGGCACTGGGCATCGATTGGCGCAAGGCGATTACGAACACACCGTCCAAGCGCGCGTATCGCTACGTCGATTCGCTGGGCGCAACCGAAATGGTGATGGACGACGAGATCACGGAACTGTTTGTTTGATGCGGATCGCGGTCCTATTCCTCACCCTGACGGCGGTAGCCGCCGAACCGGGCATGTCGCTGATTCCGCGCGGTTCGTTTCAGATGGGCCGGTCGAAGCTGACGCCGGATGACAAGACCAACATGCGGCCGCACATCCTGCTCGACGATCGGCCAGTGCATGAGGTCGCGATCGACGCATTTTGGCTCGACACTCACGAGACAACGCACGCGCAATATGCCGAATACGTGAAAGCAAAGAAGATCTCTGCACCACATCACTGGCGCGGAAGTGAGTCGCCTTCAGAGTTGGCGAAGATCGCCGTCTATAACGTCAACTGGGAAGAAGCGCGTGGTTACTGCGAGTTCCGAGGGAAACGGCTTCCGACCGAGGCCGAGTGGGAACGCGCCGCACGCGGCGGCATAGAAAGCGCCGACTATCCCTGGGGCGACAAATTCGACGTCAAGCTCGCACGCCATAACACCGAAGCGGGCCCCGGCGAACCAGGCCGCTACCCGCCGAACGCATTCGGGCTGTTCGACATGGCCGGCAATATGAGCGAGTGGACGGCCGACTGGTTTGTTCGCGAATACTACAAAGACTCGCCCCCGAAGAATCCGAAAGGCCCGGAAACGGGCTCGTACAAGGTGATCCGCGGCGGCGCATGGTCCGATCAAGCCAAGCGCGTAACCGTGTATTTCCGCAATTGGGTGCGGCCGTCGCAGCGCCAACCGAATATCGGCATCCGCTGCGCGAAGAACGGCCCCGCGCCCGAGCAGGCAATCAACGAGTTGATCGGCGGGTTCAAGGGCGCCGTCTCGCTGTACGCGAAGAATCTAGCGAGCGGCGCGGCGTTCTCAATCAAGCCCGATGCCCCTGTGCGCACCGCGTCCACCATCAAGCTGGCGATCCTGGTTGCGGTCTTCCAGGCGGTGCACGACGGCAAGGCCAAGTGGGATGAAGAGTTGCTGCTTACCGAAGACGACAAGGTATCGGGATCGGGCGTGCTGCGCGAGTTCAGCCCCGGCCGGTACAAGCTGTGCGATCTGGCGAATCTCATGATCGTGGTTAGCGACAACACCGCGACAAATCTGATTCTCGACCGGTTCTCGGCGGACTCGGTCAACGCGGTGATGGACAAGTACGGATTCGCGCGGACTCGGTCAAATCGGAAGATACTTGGCGACGGCAAAAACTTAAAGCCGAACCCATCGGGCTGGAGCGCATTCGGAAAGCAGGAAGAGAACAAGAAGTTCGGCATCGGAGTGTCGACGCCACGCGAGATGGCGCGACTGATCGAGATGCTCGACAAAGGCGAGCTGGTTTCCGCGGAGGCGTCAAAGGAGATGCTGGCGATCCTGCTTCGCCAGCAGTATAAGGACGGCATCGGCCGCCGCCTGAATGGTTTTCGAGTGGCCTCAAAGTCGGGATCCTTGGACGCACTGCGCAGCGACGTAGCGCTGGTTACGCACGGCGCGGAAAAATACGCGATCGCGATTACGATCGATGGCATGCCGAACACCGATTACTCGGCGGACAATGCCGGCAGCGCGCTCATCGCGGCGTTGACGCCGCTACTGATTGAGCGCGTTAAGAATTAGATCGCGGTCTTAGCCGCGGGCGGTACGATCTCCACCGAATCGGCGGTGATGTTCAACGTGCGCACTTGGCCGCGCGGACCGATCGGCCCAATATCCCGTCCGCCCTTGCGTACGGCGATCCCAGCGGCGTTACCGACGACCATCTTCGTCCGCTGCGCCGAGGAGATCGTCTTGGTCTGGCCGGGCTCCAAAATGCCCGCGAAAATTCGCTTGCCGTCGGCCGATACTTCGATCCACGTTTTTTCGGTGGCCTCGATGTTGAGCGAGATGTTCCCCGCTTCGTCGGTGGTGATGATGGGAACGACTTGCGCTTGCTCCGCCGCGGGCTTCGGCGTATCCGCCGCGGGCTTGGGCGCGGGCGCAACGGGAGGCGCCGCGTTCGCCGTATTCTGCTTCGTTAATTCGGGCTGTGCGTTGAAGCGGTCCCACAGCAGGGACAGTGCACCGCCACCTGCGACCAAGAGGACCAAAGCCGCCGCGGCCAATCCCGTGCGCGAATCGAACCACTTGGCGCCTGGGCGCGGCAGCGGTTCGACCGAGATCAATTTCTTTTCTGCCGAACGCCGTGTGCGCGGATTGTGGGCCTGCGCGATCGCGTCCAAGTCGATCGCCGGCTCGGGTTTCAGGATCGCCGTGAACTCCTTCTCAATCTTGGCCGCATCGAAACCCAACGCGGCGGCATACTGGCGGACGAACGCGCGTTTGAAAAAGGCGCCGGGCAACTGATCCCATTGCTCGGCCTCAATCGCTTCCAGGTAACGAGAGCCGATGCGCAAGTTATCTGCGAATTCGCGTAATTGCTTTCCTTGCCGAATTCGCTCATCCTTGAGCTTTTGTCCGAGAGAGGGCATGCCGAATTAAGAGGGATCCGCGCCGGCACCACGGCCTCTCAGCCTGTGCCAGTAGCAGATCCCGTTTATAATATACCTTTGCCCCATCGTCTTACAACTGTCACCGTCTCGGTACTGGTCGTCAACTGGAACCGGAAGGAACTTCTGCGAGACTGCCTCAACTCTCTGATTTCACAGGAGATGCCAGCCAACGCCCCCTCCTTCAAGACCGAGTTGATTGTAATAGATAATTCATCCACCGATGGATCCCAAGCAATGGTGCGCAACGAATTTGCGCAGGTAACATTGGTTGAGAACGCCACGAACCAGGGATTCTGCAGGGGCAACAATCAGGGTATTGCGTTAGCTCGCGGGGAGTTCATCGCGCTACTGAATAACGACGCCGAGGCCAATCCGGCGTGGCTGAGCGAATCGCTCAAGGCCTTCGACGCCGGCGACGACATCGGCATGGCGGCATCGAAGATCGTTTCCTGGGACGACCCGCGGCGCATCGACAAGGTGGGGCACCTGATTTACCCGGATGGCCAAAACGGCGGGCGCGGAGCCGGTGAAATCGACCGCGGCCAGTACGAGAAAATCGAAGAGGTGTTGTGGCCAGATGGATGCGCGGCCATGTATCGTAAATCGATGCTCGACAGAATCGGCGGTTTCGACGAGGACCTGTTCGCGTATGCCGACGACGCCGAACTCGGGCTGCGCGCCCGCATCGCGGGTTGGAAATGCATCTACACGCCGAGGGCGATTGTGCGTCATCGCCGTGGCTCGACCTTAGGCCGCAGCAATCCGGATCGCATCCGCCTGATCGAACGAAATCGCATCCTTCTGGCGGCGAAGTTGTTTCCGTGGAGCCTGCTACTCCTCAACCCCTTCTACTTCGCGCTGCGCGTGTTGTCGAGCCTTCGATTCGCCGCGCGCGCCGAAGGAGGCGACCTCGACGCGTTTGCGGGAATCGGCGGCAAAACGAGGCTCGCCCTCGGCTTGGTGAGGGGACAATGGCAGGCGCTCTGTATGCTGCCGAAGTTCCTGGGCAAACGCGAGAGTGTTCGGAAAATCGCAAAGCTATCGAACGCGGATATCCGCCAACTGATTCTCCGCAACCAGCTCGGCTGGGCCGCGCTGGCGGGCGCTCGAGAACGCGAGGTGACGTCATAGTTACGCCGCTTCCGCCAATTCGTGACGTCGACCGCTGCCCGGCGTGCGGCTCGGACGATTTGCGTACGCTCTTCCAAGGCGGAGATCGCCTTTTCGCAACAACCGACAAGTCTTTCGAAGTTGTGGAATGTGCCGGTTGCCGGTTGATGCGCCTGTTTCCGATGCCTTCCGCTTCGGAGTTGGCGCAATACTACCCGTCCGATTATTGGTTCGCGCCAGCGGCCGACCGCGCCTCGCGGATCGAGGAGATGTACCGGCGGCTGGTACTTTCCGATCACGTGCGCTTCGTCGAAGGCGCGATCGCCAGCGCGGCAAGTAAATCTGCGTTGCTCGATGTAGGCTGCGGCGGCGGGCTCTTTCTTCGGTTGCTGCGCGAGCGCGGTCACAAAGTGATGGGGCTCGATTTTTCGCAGAAGGCGGCTCATTCCACATGGTCGATCAACCGCGTGCCGGCAACGTGCGCGACGCTCGCGCGAGCGCCGTTCGCACCGGAACGATTTTCGGTCGTCACGATGTTCCACGTTCTCGAACATCTCTTCGATCCGGGCGGATACCTCGATGCGGCGCACCAGCTCTTGGAACCAAACGGACGGCTGGTCGTTCAAGTCCCCAACGCCGCAAGTTGGCAGTTCTTGTTATTCGGCCAGAACTGGAATGGGATCGACATCCCGAGGCACCTGATTGACTTTAAGGAGAAGGATCTCGTTGCGCTGCTCGACTCGTGCGGGTTTGAAGTGGTGCGAAAGAAGTATTTTTCGTTGCGCGACAATCCGGCGGGAATGGCGTCTTCGATCGCGGTGAGCTTGGACCCGATGGGCCGGCGTGTGCGCAAGGTTGCCGAATCGCCCGGCGTGCGATTGTTCAAGGACGGCGTGTACTTCGCACTGATACTGGCTTGCCTGCCGTTCACGTTGATCGAGGCGGCGTGCCGCGCGGGATCGACGATCATGATCGAGGCGAAGAAGAAGGCATGAAGGCGATGCTCGGGCTGCTGCCGGTGCCTCTGTGGCGCTATGTTCTCGATTTTGAGGCGCGCATCGAAGACGCTGTCGCAAGTTTCGCAGGTTCGCTGCCAGCGCATGCGCGCGTGCTTGACGCTGGCGCGGGCGAGGGGCAGTATAAGAGCCATTTCCCAAAGCAGCGGTACACGGGTGTCGACCTCGGTATCGGCGACGCCGCTTGGAACTACGGCGAGCTGGATGTGGTCGGCGAGCTCGCTTCCCTGCCCTTCACCGATGGCGTTTTCGACGGCGCGATCAACATCGTCACGCTGGAACACGTCACCGATCCCGCGCGAGTGCTCCGCGAATTGCGGCGCGTTCTAAAGACCGGTGGACGTTTGCTCCTAATCGTTCCGCACGAATGGGAAGTGCATCAGCACCCGCATGATTTCTTTCGCTACACACGTTTCGGCGTCGAACACCTGGCGGCGCAAGCTGGTTTCCGCGTCGCGTCGATCGCGCCCGGCGGCGGTTACTTTCGGCTACTCGCACGGCGATTGCTAAATGGGGCGCGCTATTTCCCTATGCCGCTGTCGCTGGTATGGCTGCTGCTGACCGCGCCGGCGGCGCTGCTGTTACCGCTGCTTGACGGACTCGACCGGGACAAGGACTTCACGCTTGGCTACATCGCCGAGCTCACGATTGCAGGAGAATAGGGTATGGCAAAACGCAGAGATCTACTCGCACTTTTGACGCCGATGGCGCTGATGGCCGCCAAGCCAGGCGAGCTTCCAAACGTCGTCATCGACGCGCCGAATGTGAAGACGCAGAAAGCGCCGTTCGGCGAGTTGAAGATTTTCTTCGACGGCCCGACAGAGCAATTGAAGGCGATGACGGCCGGGAGCTTGTTGCTCTACGCCGGACAAACGCCGCACCCTCCGCACACGCATCCGGAAGAGGAGTTCATGGTGATCACCGAGGGCGCGGGCGAGATCTTTATCGATGGCAAAACGGTGAAGGTGGTCGCGGGATCGATGATGTACTGCGCGGCGAACAAATCGCACGGGATTGTGAATACGGGGAAGAAGCCGCTGCTGTTTTATTTTTATAAGTGGAAGGCGTAGGGATTTACCGATATGCACTACGGGAATGCCGACTCGAAAGGTCGATCTAACCAAGCACCTCGACAGGTTCATCACACGCGTGGTTGTGTCGGGGGAGTACAGGAACGAAAGCGAGGTTGTGCTTGAGGGATTGCGCCTCGTCGAAGAGCGGCGGAGAGAACAGCGGAAAAAGTTGCGCTGGCTGCGTCAAGCGGCAGCCGTCGGCATTCGCGAGATCGAGAGCGGCCAATACACCGAGGTTCGCTCGCGCAAGGAGTTAAACGCCTTGCTGCGGTCGTTGACCACCTGACAGGCTGCGGCCGTCTAAAACTCCTTCCCGTTATACATACCCACCACATACTTCTCATACCCGTTGTACTGCAAAGTCGGCCGCCGCTCCATCGTCGGAATTAGCTGCTCCTGCGCCTGCGACCACCGCGGATGCGCCTTCTTCGGCTCCACGTTCGAATAGAAACCGTACTCGTTCGAAATCAGCCTGTTCCAAAACGTCGGCGGCTCGTTCGAGGTGAAGTCCATCGTCACCACCGACTTGATGCTCTTGTACCCATACTTCCAAGGCACGACAATCCGCACCGGCGCGCCGTTCTGTTTCGGCAGCGGCTTGCCATAGAGTCCGGTCACCACCATGGTCAGAGGGTTCATCGCTTCGTCCATGCGCAGCCCTTCGAAGTACGGCCACGGATACGGCGCCTTCGCCATTCCCGGCATCTCTTTCGGCCGGTTCGCGGTAACGAATCGGATGTACTTCGCCGCCGGTTTCGGTTCCACCATCTTGATCAGTTCCGACAGCGGGAATCCGGTCCACGGCACCGCCATCGCCCAGCGCTCGACGCAGCGGAAGCGATATAGCCGCTCTTCGAACTGGAACTTCTTCAACAGATCGTCCAAGTCGTACCGCTTCGGTTCCTTTACCTGGCCTTGGACGGAGATCATCCACGGCGAGATCACGAACTTGCCGGTCAGATTGGCCAAGCCTTCCTTCGCATAGGGATCGAACTCATAATAGTTGTTGTAGCCGGTAGCGGCCCATTCCGGCGTCACGGCGCGATCCAGCGTGAACTCCTCGTTCTTCTTCCCCGGATACGATCCGCCGAGTAACGACGGCCCCGCGAGTAACCCAGCCGCCGCCAGAATCTGTCGGCGATTGTAATAGACGCTCTCCGGCGTCGCCTCGCGTTCGGGCATCTCCCAGCCCTTCGGTATGCGGATCAACATGCGTGCGATTGTCTCCCTCTCTGTATCCTATACGTTTTTCGAATTATTCCGGATGCCCGGGGAACATTTTCCAAGTCACTGACGTAGCAGATACCAAGGAAGGAACATCCAACCATGTTTTGTACGGCTCGCGGTTTTTCGATGAGTGACGAACACCGGTACTGCGCCCGCTGTGGCAAACCCGCCAACGACGGCCAGTTCCAATGGAGCGCCGCGGCGCCGCAGCCGCCCCAAGCTCCGCTCCCGCCGCGCCGCCTGGAGCGCGACATGTACCACCGCAAAATCGCGGGCGTCTGCGTGGGCTTCGCGGCCTACTTCAACATGGACCCCACCATCATGCGCCTCATCTGGGTCGGCCTGTTCTTAGCCACCGGCGTGCCGATCATTGTGTACCCGATCTGCTGGCTGGTCATGACGCGCAACGACATGCCGCCGCGGCTCGGCCCCGCCTACCAGAACGCTTAAACGGCGCGCCGCTCGGCGTGGGAAAATGAAAGTTTCATGCAGAGCAGCCGTCTCGCGCTCGGCCTCGTGGCCTCGGCGCTTTTCACCTACGGGCAGTCACCCCTCGGAACAGTGACAGGTCTGATAAACGATCCCTCCGGCGCATCCGTGCCGAAAGCCGTCGTCAAGCTAAAGAATTCAGCCACCAACATTGAAGCGCGCGCCGAATCCAACGACGCGGGCGTCTATCTATTCGCCAACATTCTGCCCGGCGATTACGAACTGCGCGTCGAGGCCAAGGGCTTCCGCGCGCTGGTCACATCGGCCTTCAACGTCGCGGCCTACCGCACGATCCGCAAAGATCTCAATATCGAAGTCGGCGAAACCGTCAATACGGTCGAGGTGCGCGGCGAAGTCGCCACCGTCGTGCAGTACGAGAGCCCGTCGATCGCCACATCGCTGTCGATGAAACAGGTCCGCGAGTTGCCGACGAATCTACGATCGGTCTTCAATAACGCTGGCGATTCCGGCCTCATCTTCCAGATGATGCCGCTCACCGTGCCTGGCCTGGTGCAAGTCGGCGGAGGCGCCGCGTGGATCACGCCCGGCGCGGGCGCCAACGGCGTCAAGACGAAAGTCGATGGCATCGAAACCAACTTCGGCAACTTCGGCACGCCCGATCCGGTATCGCAGCCGTCGATGGAGTCGGTCGGCGAATTCACCGCCAACATTCTCAGCAATAAAGCCGAGTTCGGCGGAATGGGCGCGATCACTTCGGTCACGCGCTCGGGCGGCAATCGCTACCACGGGGACATCTTCTGGTACTGCCGAAATAGCGCTCTCGACGCCCGGAACACCTTCTCCACGGCAAAGCCATTCCAGAACATCCACAACTACGGCGCGACGTTCGGCGGCCCGCTCAAAAAGGATAAGAGGTTCTTCCAGCTAACTTTCGATCAGACCAAGGGTTCGCGTGCCTACCTGTTCAGCCCTAACGTGCCGACCGTCGCTATGCGCAGCGGCGATTTCACCGGCGCCGCCGCGCTTCGCAATCCGTTTGCCCCAGGCGTCAACCCGTTCGACGGCAACCGCATGCTGCCGCAATTCATCTCGCCGCAGGCCCGCCGCGCGCAGGAAGCGCTCTTCCCGCTGCCCAACTTCGGCGCGCCAACATTGGCCGCCGCCAACTATCGCAACGCCTTCAACGGCCCCGAAGCGCACGGCATTTACGAGGCCCGATTCGATCAGAACTGGACCAGCGGGCATAGCTCCTTCGCGCGCTATCAATGGAAGAAGAGCGACTACGAAATCCCCGGCGCACGAAGCGCGCTGCCGCCCGAGTCGGTCGGCACGTCGACCAATATTCGCGAAGTGCACTTCGGTACGCTCGGCGACGTCGCCACAATTCGCCCGAACATCTTCAACGAAGCGCGTTTCGGGTTTGTCGTGCTGTCGTCGAAGTCCTTCGCGAACGTCACCGGCCAAGCGCTGGTCGATCGCATCGGCGTGCAGGGCCTTCCGCCGCGTGGCGCGCCTGGCATTCCCGTGCTCAACATCACGGGTCTCTCTTCACCGCTGCAGACACTGCTAGGCCCGGTCAACGACGGCCACTGGCAGTTCTCCAACAACCTGACATGGAACCGAGGCCGCCACACGATGAAGTTCGGCGGCGAATACGTCAACTGGTTCGTCAACCGTTATCTGCCCGCCGTGCAAGGGCTCTATGGAAGCTTCAGCTTCACCAATCGCTGGACCGGCAACCCGTACGCTGACTTCTTGCTTGGCCTACCGACCGCGGTCACTCGCATCGACCCCTATCCCACGCAGTTCAACCGCTGGTCCGATGCGTCATTCTACGCGCAGGACGATTGGAAACTCACGTCCAGGCTGACGCTAAGTCTTGGCATGCGTTATGAATTCAACCAGCCCGCGTTTGCGCGCGACGGCAACATGTTCAGCTTCGATCCAGGCTCCGGCTCTGTGATCGTTCCCAGCGATAACGCTCGCCGTCTCTTCAGCCCCTACTTCCCCACTGACGTGCCGATCGTCACCGCGCAGAGCGTTGGCCTGCCGAAGGCCCTGCGCCGCGCCGACAACAATAACTGGGCGCCGCGATTCGGCTTCGCGTATTCCTGGAATCCGAAGGCCGTGATTCGCGGCGGCATCGGGGCGTTCTACGGACACTTCTCCGGCGTCTTGCCGGCGGCGGTTTCAGGCGGGCCGTTCTCGTTGTCGACAACCGCGAATAACAGCTTCGTCAACGGCGTTCCGGCGTTCACGTTCGAAAGGCCGTTCGCGGCGGCGGGCGTGCCCGGCGCTCTGAACCTGAATGGCATTTCGCCAAACCTGCGCGCGCAGTTGTCGACGCAGTACAGTCTCACCGTTGAGCGCGAACTTACCGGCGCAATGGGCCTGCGCGTCAGCTACATCGGTTCAAAGGGCTCGCAGTTGCCCTACCAACGCAACATCAATCAGCCGCGCGCTTCTTCGACGCCGTTCACCGCGGCGCGCCGTCCCTATCCCCGCTACAACAACATCATCTACGCCGAGAGCGGTGCAAACAATCTGTATAGCGGCCTGCAAGTGCAAGTGAATCGCCGCTTCGAGAAGGGCTTCTTGTTGACAAGCGCATGGACGCTCGCCAAGCAGTTGAGCGAGGTCGACGACACCGGCAGCGCCGAGTTGAACACGACGATCGAGGACGCCTACGATCGCGCCCGCGATCGCGGCAACGTCTACTCGATCCCGCGCAATCAGTGGATGAATCAAGTCCTGTACGAGATTCCGTTCGCCAAGAACAAGCTCTGGGGCGGCTGGCAAGTTTCGGCGCTGGTGAACCTGAGCAGTGGCCATTTCCTCAACCCGCAGTTCGCGGGCTCCGATCCGTCCAATACAAACACCGTGGGCGGGCGGCCAGATAAGCTTTCCGACGTGAAATATCCAAAGACGCTGGCCGCCTGGTTCGATCGCACCGCGTTCGGCGTGCCCGCCGCCGGACGATTCGGAAACGCCGAACGGAACTCCGTGAACGGCCCCGGTTACGCGGTCTTCAACATGGGTCTCCAAAAGGGATTTTCTTTCGAGCGCTTTGGCCGATTGACGCTCGGCGCGAATTTTCAAAACGCGTTGAATCACGTCAATTTCG
>Ga0194131_10002790_pt1 | contig 28324 bp, 24 predicted proteins | sample TA2KigO120mmetaG_FD_148631 | JGI IMG/M metagenome (GOLD analysis project Ga0194131, IMG submission 148631) | Freshwater microbial communities from Lake Tanganyika, Tanzania - TA2015053 Kigoma Offshore 120m | ecosystem: Environmental > Aquatic > Freshwater > Lake | place: Tanzania: Lake...
CAGCTGACCGGCGAGGGGGGTCGGGTGAGCGGCGAGCGCGGCCAGTCGCCCGGCGGCCGGCGTGGAGACGTTGCGGGCCGCCGCGGCGGCCGTCGTGGTGAGGGAGCGGCCCAATGAGCATTCCCCGTCTAGCCATCGAGCGCCCGGTCACGATGTTCATGCTCAGCGCGATCATCGTGCTGCTGGGCGCGATCTCGCTGACGCGGCTGCCGGTCGACCTGATGCCGGAAATCCAGATGCCGACCATCAGCGTCAACGTGAACTACCCCGGGGTCGGCCCGCTCGAGATGGAGCAGCTCGTCACGCGCCCGCTCGAGCAGGCGGTGAGCGCGGTGGCGGGTCTTCGCCAGGTGAACTCCTCCTCGTCGGAAGGCCGCACCAACATCCGCCTCAACTTCAACTGGGGCACGGACATGAGCGAGGCGGTCGACGAGGTGCGCACGCGCATCGACCGTGTCCGCGGCCGCCTGCCGGAGGACGCCGACCCGCCGCAGATCTTCAAGGCGGACGCCAACGCGCAGCCGATCATCCAGCTCGCCGTGGAGGGCGACTTCGACCCGGTGACGCTGCGCGAGATCGCGCAGAACGAGCTCGGGCCGCGGCTCGAGCGCGTGGCCGGCGTCGCCGCGGTCACCGTCAACGGCGGCCTGCGCCGGCAGATTCACGTCCGGCTGTCGCGCGAGAAGATCACCGCGCTCAACCTCTCGGTGGACCGCGTCGTCCAGGCCATCCGCCAGGAGAACCAGAACACCCCGCTCGGCGAAGTCACGCAGGGCGACTCGACCTATCTCGTGCGCAGCCAGGGGCAGTTCACCAGCCTCGACGACATCCGCAACCTGGTCGTCCTCACGCGCGCCGGCGTGCCCGTCTACGTGCGCGACATCGCCGACGTCGTGGACTCGACGGAGGACCGGCGGCAGTTCCTGCGCATCGACGGCAAGCCCGGCGTCCGCATGCAGGTCAACAAGCAGACGGGCGAGAACACCGTCGCCGTCGCCGAGGGCGTGCGCCTCGAGGCCCAGCGCATCACGCGGGAGGTGCCGGGGATCCGCGTCCTCGTCACGCAGGACTCCGCGGTCTTCATCGAGCGCGCCATCACCAACGTCCAGGATCACGCGCTCCTCGGCGGCCTCCTCGTCGTGCTGATCATCTTCGCGTTCCTGCGCGACTGGCGCTCGACGGTCATCGTCTGCACGTCGATTCCGGTGTCGATCGTCGGCACGTTCGCGCTGCTCTACTTCGGCGGCTTCACGCTGAACACGATGACGTTCGGCGGCCTGGCGCTCGGGGTGGGCATGATCGTGGACGCGGCGATCGTCGTGCTCGAGAACACGCACCGGCACCTGCACATGGGCAAGGACCGGATGACGGCCGCCATCGACGGCAGCGAGGAAGTCTGGTCCGCGATTCTCGCCTCCACGCTGACGCACATCGCCGTGTTCGTCCCGCTGCTCTTCCTGTCGGGCACCTCGAGCATCCTCTTCGGCCAGCTCGCCTTCGTCGTCATGTTCTCGCTGGCGATGTCGCTCTTCGTCGCCGTCACCATCGTCCCGGTGCTCTGCTCGCGCTGGCTGAAGACGCCGGACGAGGAGGCGCAGCGGAGCGGCGTCGTCGGCACGCTGCACCGCGCGTCCGAGCGCTTCCTCGAGAACGTGGACGAAGGCTACCGGAAGCTGCTCCACCTGGCGCTGGCGCATCGCCCGACGGTCGTCATGGGCGCCGCTGCGTCGATCGTGGTGGCCGTGCTCCTCTATCCGACGCTCTCGACCGAGCTCCTCCCGCAGACCGACGAGGGCGAGGTCAACGTGAACGCGGAGCTCCCGATCGGCACGCGCGTGGAGCGGACCGAGGCCGCGATGCTCCAGCTCGAGACGATGGTGCGGGAGGCCGTTCCCGAGGCCGAGACGCTGATCACCAGCGGGGGCGGCGGCGGGGGCGGCGGCGGCTTCGGCGGCTTCGGCGGCTTCGGCGGCAACACGAACCGCGGCAGCGTCAACATCCGTCTCAAGCCGCGCGACGAGCGCGCGCGCACCAGCGACGAGATCGCGCAGGACCTGCGCCGGCGGCTGAACACGCTGCCGGGCGTGATCGTCCGCGCGAACCCGTCCGGCGGCAACTTCCAGCTGAACAACCTCCTGTCCGGCGGGGGCAACTTCGGTGGCGGGGGCGGCGGCGGCGGGAGCCGCCTGGCGCTCGAGATTCGCGGCGACGACCTGGACGACGCGCGGCGAATCGCCGCGGACGCGCGGCGGCTGATGGAAGGCACGGCCGGCCTGGCCGACGTCCAGCTCGGGCGCGAAGAAGGGCGGCCCGAAATCGCCATCCGCGTCGATCGGCCGAAGGCGGCGGTGCTCGGGATGACGCCGCAGGCGGTGACCAACACCATTCAGACCAACGTCGCCGGGACCACCGCCGCGCAGTACCGCGAGCGCGGCAACGAGTATCCCGTCATCGTCCGCCTGCGCGAAGCCGACCGCGAGGGCGTCTCCGACATCGGCGACGTGCTGGTGGCGACGCCCGGCGGCCAGGTCGTTCCCGCCCGCAACCTGCTCGAGGTCGGGCGCGAGACCGGGCCCGTGCAGATCGACCGCAAGAACATGGAGCGGATCACCCGCGTGAACGCGGACACGGAGATCCCGCTCAGCGACGCGGTGGCCGCGGTGCAGGGCCAGCTCCCGCAGATTCGCGTGCCCCCCGACTTCGCCGTCGGCTTCGGCGCCGAGGTCGAGGAGCAGGCGGCGGCCTTCCGCCAGCTGCTGCTCGTGCTGGTGCTCGCCGTGCTGCTCGTCTACGCGGTCATGGCCTCGCAGTACGAGTCGCTGCGCGACCCGTTCATCATCATGTTCTCGATTCCGACGGCCGCGATCGGCGTCGTGCTCAGCCTGCTCCTCACCGGGACCGCCTTCAGCATGCAGGCCTACATCGGCGTCATCATGCTGGCGGGCATCGTCGTCAGCAACGCCATCCTGCTGGTGGACTACGTCAACACGCTCCGGCGCCGCGACGGAATGGCGCTGCGCGAGGCGGTGGAGATCGGCGGCCGCACGCGCCTGCGGCCGATCCTCATGACGTCGATTGCGACCGGCCTCGGCCTGGTGCCGATGGCCATCGGGCTCGGCGAAGGCGGCGAGCTGCAGGCGCCGCTCGCCCGCGTCGTCATCGGCGGCCTCATCACCTCCACGCTGGTGACGCTCGTGCTGGTGCCGACCGCCTACACGCTGTTCGAGGAAGGGATCAAGGGACTGCGGAAGCGAGCTCCCGAACCGTCCGTCCCGTAACCGGATCGACCCAGTCCGGGGCGATCTCCGCGAGCGGTTCGAGCACGAATCGCCGCTCGCGGAACCGCGGATGGGGCACGATCAGTCCCGGCTCGTCGATCACCGCCCCTCCGAACAGAATCAGATCCAGATCGATCGTCCGCGGCGCGCCCGGATACGGGCGCTCGCGCCCGAGCTGCCGCTCCAGATCCAGCAGCAGCGAGAGCAGCTCCCGCGCGGTGAGCGTCGTCTGCCCCACCGCGGCGGCGTTCAGGAAGGGAGGCTGAGGGCCGACGCCGACCGGCTCGGTGTCGTGGAAGGCTGACGCGCGAAGCTCCCAGATCGAGGAGCCGAGCAGGGCGAGCGCCTCGCGCAGGCGCGCGTCACGATCGCCCAGGTTGCTGCCAAGCGCGATCGCGACAGAAGTGAAATGGGGTCGGGAGTCATTTTTCGAGGACACTCAAGAAATCCGCAGGGAGTGTCCTCGAAAAATGACTCCCGACCCCATTTATTCCATCCAGCGCGCGGGCAGCACCGCGCCCTGACGCGCCACGCCGCCCGTGCGGCGGCCGAGCACGTCCTCCATGCCCGCGGCGCCCTGCTCGAAGAGGCGCTGGTGCTCCAGCGACTCGCCGAGGACGACGTCGAGCATGATGCGGTGGCGCGCGTGCGTCATCTCCGTCACGCGCGGGCGCCATCTCGCCACGAACGCGCCGAGGCGGCGCGCGTCGTCGTCGAGCAGCGGCCGGAACGCGGCGGCCTCGGCCTGCTTCTTCGGCTTCTCCACCTCGGGCACGGCCATCGCGGCCGCCGGCGGCGGCAGCGCGGCGCCGAGCTCCGCGAGCGCGCTCTGCAGCCACTGCAGGTGCGTCTCCTCGCGGCTGATCACGTACTGGTAGGTGTTGTTGAAGTCGTAGTGGCCGACCGCGCGCGCGCCCGCCTCGTGCCGGAGGAGGAGCGCCAGGCGATCGGCGGTGAACTCGGTGAGCAGCGGCTGCAGATCGGTGAGGTTCACGGGTTCTGCTTTTCCTTGCAGGTGATGCAGACGCGCGTCCACGGGATGGCGTTGAGCCGCGCCTCGGCGATCGGCTCGCCGCAGTCGCGGCACACCCCGTAGGTCCCTGCCTCGATGCGGCGCAGGGCCTCGTCGATCGCCTGAAGAATCTTCGCGTCCGTCTGCTTGAGCTTGAGCTGAATGTGCACTTCGTTGTTGCCGCTGGCCTGGTCGGCCATGTCGCCCTGGCGGCCGGAGTTGTTCTCCATCGTCCACTGCAGCGGCTTGGCGGCGGTGCCGCCGAGCAGCTCGGCGCGTTTGCGCAGCAACGAGTCCCGAAAGATCTCGACTTCCATGTTGACTCCGTACGGGCGACGCACGGCCCCGCCCTTACCATCCCGATTAACAGGTGATGATACTACTCGGCGCGGAGCGTGGCGAGCGGCTTGTGGCGCAGGACATCGAGGCTGGCCGCCACGCCGATGACGGCGACCAGCGCGGACGTCGCCGCGATGCCGGCGACGGTGATGAGCGGCGTCGGCTCCCAGGGGAGCTCGAGCGCGAAGCGCGCGACCGCCCAGCTGAGCGCGATGGCGCCAAGCGCGCCGACGGTGCCGGCAATGGCGCCCAGCACGCCGTACTCGAGCGCGAGCATCGTCGCAATGAGGCGGCCGCTGGCGCCGAGCGTCTTGAGGATGGCGGCCTCGTAGACGCGGCGGAACTTCGTCATCGACACCGCGCCCACCAGGATCAGCACGCCGCTGAACAGCACCAGCGCGCCGACGACGGTGACGGCCAGCGTGACGTTGTTGACGAGGCCCTGGATCGTCTGCAGGATTTCGCGCAGATCGATCACGGAGACGTTCGGGAACTGCGAGACGAGCTGCGCCTGCATCCGCGCGCGGGTGTCGGGATCGCGCGGGCCCTGCAGCGCCGAAATATAGGTGTGCGGCGCCTGGTCGAACGTGCCCGGGCGGAAGACGAACATGAAGCCGCCGGCGCGGAAGTCCTGCCAGTCCACGCGGCGCACGCTGGTCACGCGCGCGGTGATGCGGCGGCCGAGCACGTCGAACTGCATCGTGTCGCCGACCGTGATGCGCGAGCCGATGCGGAAGTTGCCGTCGTTGTCGCGGTCGTTGAACCGCTCCTCCACCGACACCTCGGACCCGCCGGTCATCGGCGTGTCGCCCCACCACTCGCCGTCGATAATCCGCTCGTTGGCCTCGAGGTGCGGCCGGTACGTGACGGTGTACTCACGGGCCAGGCCGCGTCCCCGGACCTGCTGGTAGCTGTCCAGATCCATCTCCCGCCCCTGCACGGAGACCACGCGGGCGCGGAGCGTCGGCATGATGCGCGGCGGCGGCGCGTCGCCGTTGGACGCGTCGAGGAACGCGGCGAGCCGGTCGCGCTGATCCTGCTGGATGTCGATGAGGAACATGTCGGGCGCGTCGGGGCCGGCCTGGATCGCGAAGTCGCGCAGCAGGTTCGCCTGCAGGGAGCGCACCCCGAGGACGAAGAAGGCGCCGAGCCCGACCGCGAGCAGGATCACGCGCGTCTGGTTGCCGGGCCGCGCGATGTGCAGGACGGCCTGCCGCAGCGGGAAGTAGCGCGAATGGCGAAGGGGCTGCACCGCGCGCACGAGCGCGACGCCGGCCAGATGCAGGACGAACGCGATCGCCACGAAGCCGCCCGACAGGATCAGGCCGACGGTCACCGAGCCCGCCTGCCAGGAGGCGACGGCAACGAGCGACGCGGCGACCGCACCCGTCACCCCCCACTTCAGCCAGTCGATCCCGGGCGGCGCCGGGATGTCCTGCCGCAGCAGCAGCGACGGCTTCACATGGCGCACTTCGAGCAGCGGCACCAGCGAGAACAGGATCGAGACGAGCAAGCCGATCGCCAGTCCCTGCAGCACGGCCGACCGGGTCAACCCGTACTCGGGCGGCAGCAGCGTCGCCAGCTCGCCGACAAACGACGGCACGGCGGCAATGGCCACGGCCGCCAGCCCCACGCCCAGCGCGCTGCCCGCCAGGCCGAGCAGCAGCACCTGCGTCATGTAGACCGCGAGCATCTGCGGTGAGGTGCCGCCGACGCACTTCAGGATCGCGATGCTGCGGACCTTCTGCTGCACGAAGACGCGCGTGACGCTCGACACGCCGATGCCGCCGAGGATCAGGACCACGAGGCCGACGAGGCTGAGGTAGTTCTCGGCCCGCGTGAGGTTCTCCCCCATCTGGTCTTCCGTGCGGCGGTACCAGCGGATGTTCACGAACTCGTTGGCGAACGCCTCGCGCAGCTCGGTGTTCACCGCCGACGACACCTCGTCCGGGATCTTGAGCAGCTGCTGGAAGTTCGCGCGGCTGCCGAAGGCGAGCAGGCCCGTCGCCTCGAGGTCCTGCCGGTCGATGATGACGCGCGGCCCGAGGGTGAACGCGCCGATGCGGCGGCCGGGCTCGGCGGTGATGACGCCGCGAATCTCGAACGGCGCGGTGCCGATGAGGATGCGGTCGCCCACCTCCAGGCCGAACTGCGCCAGCAGCTCCGGCCGGACGACGGCGCCGCCGTTGCGCAGCAGGTCGTGGGAGTACGGACGGTCGCGCAGCGTCAGCGTCCCGTACATCGGGAACTCAGGCCCCACCGCGCGCAGCTCCACCATCCGCGTCGCCGGCTTCGCCGGATCCGCCGGCCGCACCATCGTCGGGATCTCGGCCGCCTCGGAACGCTGCGTGATGCGGCCAGCGCGCTGCTCGGCCTCGAGCCGCTGGAGCACCGCGGGCGACCATGGCCGGTTGGTGGAGACGACGACGTCGGCGCCGACCAGCGTCCGCGCTTCCCCGTCCAGGGCGATGCGAACGTTCTGGATGACGGCCCGGAGCGCCACGATCGATCCCACGCCCACCGCGATGCAGACGAAGAAGAACAGCAGCCGCTGCCACGACGCGCGGATCTCGCGCAGCGCCATGCGGATGACGAAGCTCACGGCAGGGCCTCCATCGGCGTCTCCACGGGACGGCCGTCACGCAGCACGAGCCGCGTGTCGGCCAGCGACGCCAGCTCCGCGTCGTGCGTGACGAGGACGAGCGTGGACGTGCGCGTCCGCCGCACGTGCAGCAGCAGGTCCATGATATGGCGCCCGGTGGTCGAATCGAGGTTGCCCGTCGGCTCGTCGGCGAGCACGATCGGCGGGTCGTTGGCGAGCGCGCGCGCAATGGCGACGCGCTGCTGCTCGCCGCCCGAGAGCTGCGACGGATAGTGATGGCCGCGATCCGACAGTCCCACCTCGTCGATGAGCTGTGTCGCCCGCGCCGCGGCGTCGCGCCGGCCCGCGATCTCCATCGGCACCAGGATGTTCTCGAACGCGGTGAGCGACGGGACGAGGTGGAAAAACTGGAACACGAAGCCGATCTTCTCGCCGCGCAGCCGCGCCAGCGCGTCTTCCCCGAGCTCCGTGATGTCCACGCCGTCGATGACCACTTCCCCGGTCGACGGGGCGTCCAGCCCGGCGATGAGCCCCAGCAGCGTCGACTTGCCGCTGCCGGAGGGGCCGACGATCGCGACGAAGCGGCCCGACTCGATCGAGAGATCGAGCGGGTGCAGAATCGTCAGCGGACGGCCCCCGCTCTGGACCGTCTTCGAGACGCCGCGTAGTTCAATCATTTCTCGAGCACCGGCTCGAGCGTCTGCCAGACGAGCTGCTCGACGATGCGGGCGCCTTCGGCGTTGGGGTGGATTCCGTCGCGCTGATTGAGCGTCGGGTTGCCGGCGACCCCTTCGAGGAAGAACGGCACGAATGCCACGTCGTGGTCGTCGGCCAGGTCCTTGAACACGTTGCGGAACTCGGCCGTGTAGAGCGGCCCGTAGTTCGGCGGCGCCTCCATCCCCGTGAGGATCACGGTGATGCCGCGCGACTTCGCGCGCGTGACGATCTCCTCGAGGTTCTTCTTCATCTGCGCGGGCGGCAGGCCGCGCAGGCCGTCGTTGGCGCCGAGCTCGATGACCAGTACGTCGACGTCGCCGTCGAGCGACCAGTCCAGACGGCTGAGCCCGCCGGCGGAGGTGTCACCCGAGACTCCGGCGTTCACGACCTCGTAGTTGTAGCCTGCCGCGTCGAGCCGCGCCTGCACGAGCGATGGGACCGACTGCTCGCGAGGCAGTCCGAGACCGGCGGTCAGGCTGTCGCCGAGGAACACGACACGCGGCCGGGCAACGGGCGAACGGGAACCCGTTCCCGGGTTCTCTGTTGCCCGGGTGCTTGAAGACGCGGAGTCCTCGGAGGGGGCGCAGCCCACCGCGAGCAGCAACACGAGCGGAAGAAGACGGCGAATACGGGACATCTGCTTGAAAGTCCTTATGTTATAAGGTCTCAGACGTTCCTGCACGCCATCGCGTTCCACCCATTCACGTGACCGTTTCGATCGATTCCGCCCCCATCGCCGCGGCCCTCGCCAAAGCCTACGACCGGCTCACCACGTCACGCTTCGCCGACGCGCTCTGGAGCCGGCGCCTCGACGTCTGGAGCCCGGACGCCGCCGTTCAGAAGCTGATCGGCAACCGTCTCGGGTGGCTGACGGCCATGGACGCCGTCTCGCCGCACGTCGGGCGCCTGCGCGCCTGCGCGGAGGCGGTCGCGCGCGACGGGATCACCGACGTCGTGCTGCTCGGCATGGGCGGATCGAGCCTCGCGCCCGAGGTCTTGCGCTCCATCGTCGGCGTGGCGCCCGGCTTTCCACGCTTCCACGTGCTCGACTCGGTGGACCCCGACGCCGTGCGTGCCGCGCTCGCGCGCGCGGCGACATCGGTGTTCGTCCTCGCCAGCAAGTCCGGCGGCACCATCGAGCCGAACGTCATGGCCGCCGAGGCCGAGCATCGACTGCGCGCGGCCGGCATCGCGGACGTCGGCTCGCGCTTCATCGCCATTACCGACGAGGGCACCGCGCTGCACGCGCGCGCCACCGAGCAGGGCTACCGCGAGACGTTCGTCAACCCGGGCGATATCGGGGGCCGCTACTCCGTGCTGTCGTTCTTCGGGATGGTGCCCGCGGCGCTGATGGGGATCGACCTCGACAAGCTCCTCGCGTCCGCGCGCGAGATGGCCGCGGCGTGCCGCGCCGAAGATCCCACCGTGAACCCGGGGCTTGCGCTCGGTGCGGCCATGGGCGCCGCCGCGCGCATCGGGCGCGACAAGCTGACGCTCCGCATGCCTGAACAGCTCTGGCCGTTCGGCCTGTGGGTCGAGCAGCTCGTCGCCGAGAGCACGGGCAAGCAGGGCGAGGGCGTGGTGCCCATCGCCGGCGACGATCCGTCCGTGCCGCCCGGCGACGACCGTCTCGTCGTGTCGGTGACGACGGACGGCGACCTCCTGTCGCTCGGCGCCGAATTCTTCCGCTGGGAAGTCGCGACCGCGGCGGCGGGGTTCCTGCTCGACATCAACCCGTTCGACGAGCCGAACGTGCAGACGGCAAAGGATGCGACGCGGGTGCTGCTCGAGACCTACGCGGCGCAGCGTCGCCTGCCGACACCTGAGCCGCACGCCGCGATGAACGGGAGCCGGCTGACGCTGTCCGACGCCGCGCAGCAGGCCCTCGGCACCGCATCACCGCTCTCGTTCCTGCAGACGCTGAAGCCTGGCGACTATTTCGCGCTGCTCGCCTACCTGCCAAGCGAGCACGCCGACTACGCGCCGGTGCTCCGGGGGGCCTGCACCGCTGTCAGCAGCCGCCACCAGTGCGCCTCGATGCTCGGCTACGGTCCGCGCTACCTGCACTCGACCGGGCAGCTGCACAAGGGCGGCCCCAACACGGGCGTGTTCGTGATCGTGACCGCCCCTGCTGCCGAGGATCTGCCCATTCCCGGCGCACCCTTTTCCTTCGGCGTGCTCGAGCTTGCCCAGGCGCTCGGCGACTTCACGTCGCTCGACCGCCTGGGCCGCCGAGCCCTGCATCTGGCCCTCCCCACACGCGATGTGGCGGTCTTGGAGAGCCTTCTGGCTCAGCTAGTTAGCTGAGGTTGTATACTTTGTATCCCTCGTGCCACCAACCGGATCCGTCCCGTCGGTCCTTGGCCGGGCGTCGGCTGCGCTGGAGCGTGGCCGCGGCGCCGAAGCGACCCAGCTCCTGGCGCCGCTCCTACGGAGCAGCTCGCTCACCCGCGAAGACGAGCTGACGCTTCGCGCCCTGCTGGCGGAAGCGTGGCTGCTGCAGGACGATCTCACGCAGGCGGCCAACGCGCTCGGCCGCACGCCGGACATGCTCCGGGAGCCGGCCGGCGACGCGCAGCTGGCGGCAATCTGGCGGCTGCACGGAAAGATCAATTTCGCGAAGGGCGAGACGTCGCGTGCGATCGCGCTGCAGACGCGCGCGCTGAAGCACGCGGAGCTGGCGCATGACTCGCGTGGCATCGGGCTCGCGCACTTCGAGCTCGCCCTGTGCTATCGCCAGGTCGGCGACCTGCGGATCGTCCGCGATCACCTGACCGAGGCGGCGTCGGCGCTGCACGCCGCCGGCGACCGTCGTCATCTTGCCTTGGTCCACTCGCTGTCGGGCGTCCTGCTCGCGCAGACGGGGCGCCACGACGACGCCACCGCCGCGCTCCGCCAGGGTGAGCGCCTCGCCATGGCGATTCCCGCCAACGACGTGCTCGCCACGATCGTGCACAACCAGGCCAACGTCGCGCTCCTGCGCCACCAGCACGACCAGGCGCTGGCGCTGGCGGAGCGCAGCGTGGCGATCCACGAAGCACACGGCTCGGCGCATGGCCTGGCGGTCGCGCTCGCCACCCTCGGCGCCATCTTCGTGCAGGTCGGCGAGCTGGAGCGGGCGGAGCAGATCCTGGACCGCATGCTGAAGGCCCGCACCGCCGTCCGCTTTGCCGAGGCCACCGGCGCGGTGTTCGACACGCTCGCGCAGATTCACCTGATGCGCGGCGCCTACGAGAAGGCGGCCGACTGTCTCCGGCAGGCAGGCGAAGCCTTCGGCGCCAACACGCGGACCACGCGCTGGTACGAGTGGGGACCGAAGGTGCTCAGCATCAAGGTCGCGATCCGCCGCGGGGCGTGCGAGGACGCGCTCGCCATGGCCGAAGAGCTCATTCAGACGCCGGGCATCCCCGGTGCGGAAGCGACGATGGCCGAGCTCGGCGCCTGCGAAGCGCTCGTCGCCGCCGGCCGCGTGACCGAAGCGGAGCGCCGGCTCGCGGCCTGTGAGGGACGGCTCGAGGCCCGAGTGGTCCCCTCGAACTGGGGAGAGTTCCTTCGCATCCGCGGCGCCGTGCACGAGCGTGCCGGACGTCCGCTGGCGGCGCATCACGACTACGCGCAGAGCGCCACGGTCTTCAACCTCCTCGGCGAGCGCCACCAGGAAGCGCTCAGCCAGGTCGCCCTCGCCCGCGTCGCCGTCAAAGCCGGGACTCCGGCGACCGGGGCTCGATACCTGGACCAGGCGGAGGCCATTTTCAGGTCGCTCGGCGCCGAGCGCGATCTCGAGGACGTTGCGGCGGTCCGCGCCCGGTTGGAAACGGACGCGCAGGCGGGTGCCGCCGCCTCGATTACCGACATCGACGAGGCGGTGGTTCGCCGGCTCGTGGATGCCGCGGTGATGCCCGACCTCCTCGCGCGCGAGACGTCGGCGGCGGTCCACGAAACGACTGAAGCCGATGCAACCGTCGTCTTCGTCGCACCTCCCGGCGGCGACCCGCGCGTCCTCTCCTTCGCCGGGTGCGACGAGGACGTGGCGCGGGCGCTCGCCCGCGCGGCGAGCCAGGGCAGCCGGGAGTACGGCGACGGCCTGCTCCTGACCGAGCCGCTCGGTCGCCATCACGACGGTCCGCGCTTCTGTACCGTGGTGGCGGCCGGACGGATGGGTGGGGACGCGCTGCGGCGCCTGCGGATGTTCGGCGCGGTGGCCCGCCAGGGGTTCGAGCTGTGCGGGGCGCGCGAGCGGCCTCCCCAGACGGTCGAGCAGGGCACCGAACGTCCGATCGAGCCGCTGCTCCCCGGCTTCATCTGTGCCAGCACCACGATGAACCGCGTCGTCGAACAGATTCAGCGGCTGCAGGGACACGACCTGACGGTGCTCATCACCGGCGAGAGCGGCACCGGCAAGGACCTCGTTGCGCGCGCGATCCACGTCGGCTCGCCCCGCCGCGCCGCGATGTTCCTGCCCTACAACTGCACGACGACGACGCGCGAGCTCGCCGACAGCCAGTTGTTCGGCCATCGCCGCGGCAGCTTCACGGGCGCGGTGACCGATCAGCAGGGCCTCATCCGATCCGCCATCGGCGGCACGCTGTTCCTCGACGAGATCGGCGACCTGCCGCTCGACATCCAGCCGAAGCTGCTCCGCTTCCTCGAGCAGGGCGAGATCATGCCGGTCGGCGAGACGCGGCCCCAGGCGGTGGACGTGCGCGTGCTCGCGGCAACCAACGCCGACCTCGAGCAGCGCGTCGCCGAGGGGAAGTTCCGGGAGGATCTCTACTACCGGCTGAGCGTAATCCGCATCCACGTCCCGCCGCTCCGCGAACGGCGCGAAGAGATCCCGCACCTGAGTACGTTTTTCCTGCGCGAGGCGTCAGATCGGCTGGGCAAGCCGGATGTGCACCTCAGCTCGGCGACGCTCGACCTGTTTGCGAATTACTGGTGGCCGGGCAACGTCCGTCAGCTCCGCAACGAGATCCAGCGCGCGGTGGCCATGAGCGCGCCGGGCGGTGCCATCGCGCCCGAACACTTGTCCGCCGACCTCTCCGCACCCGCGCCGACCGGCGCCGGCGCCGCGACGTTGGGCATCGGCGCGCGTGGGGTAACTCCCCGAAATCTTGCCGCGGCGATCGAGCAGGTCGAGCGCGACATGATCAAGTCCACGCTCGACCGCACGAGCGGAAACATCTCTGAAACCGCGCGAGTGCTGGGCCTGACCCGCCGCGGGCTCTACCTGAAGCTGCGTCGTCTCGGACTCGATGGCGCGATGACGGATACTCAGTAATCAGGTATACATGGTAGTGGATACAATATATCCACCATAGCGCCTCATCACGATTCTTCCCACGCACGTTTCCACTGTCTTATCAATGAGTTACAGCCTGTGCAACCAAACGGGCTGACAAGAGCGACAGCGGCCTTCACATTGATATAGACCCGTGCATGGAAACGGTTGCGACTCCTCAGACACCGCCGCTCCGCCAGCCGCGGATCGGTGACCGCAAGAAGATCTCCGTGCCGGGACGGCTCACGTGGCGCGACGGCAGCGGCACGCTGCGTTTCGTCTCGGTGATCACGCGCGACGTCAGCGACGTGGATGCCTTCGTCGAGTGCCAGGTGCCCGCGTCGATTCCGCTCTATCGCCTGGTGCACTTCCAGGTGGAGCGCGCCGCGCGCGACTGCATGGACCTGCCCGCCGTGCTGCGGCAGGGCAAGGTGCTGTCGGCGGTGTACCGCGTCGGCCGGTACCGGTCCGCGACCGGCACGCCGCAGGGCTATGCGCTGCGCCTGCTCGTGGAGCCGGGCCGCATCGCCGCCCGTCCCCGCGTGCGCACCGCGTCGGTCGCCGTCGCGAACTGACCTCAGGGACCCGGCTGAGGCCGCTCTGGGGGGGCGCCCCGTACGGAGGACGTGTACGGCGGCGTCTGGTCTCAGCCGGATCCCGACCCGACGCCGCGCGCTCTCCAGTAGCGCGCCAGCCCGAGCCACAGGATCCAGGTTGGTGACGCCAGGGCGTAGGCGGCCACCTGCGCGTCGTTCATCGTGCGCCGCAGCTCGCGGTCGAACTGCTCCGCGAACCGCGCGCGGCGCTCGTCGTCGGTCCCGGGCTGCTCCAGCAGCGTCCGCACGAATCCGGCCGCGGTCTTCAGGTTGTCCAGCAGCATCCGCAGGTGAGGCCGCACGTCCTGCGCCGGGCCGAAGTGCGTGAGGAACAGCGTCGCCGGCGACCACGCCTCGATCGTCGCCGCGCTCTTGGTCCACAGCTCGATGTCGATGTCCGGCGGCGGCGTGGGCGCGACGAGGTAGCCGCCGTCGATGCGGACGCCCGCCGTATCGCCGACGAACGCGACGCCGCTGTCCGCGTCGAAGTAGCTCACGTGATGTGACGCATGGCCCGGCGTGTACGCGACGTGGAATCGCCGTCCGCCGGCCTCCAGGCGCTCGCCGCCGCGCAGCGGCACGAGATTGGTCGCCGGCACCGGCTCGAACGCGCCCCACAACCGGTCCATCTCCTCGCCGTAGAGTCGCGTGGCGCTCGACAGCAGCTTCGCCGGGTCGTGCATGTGCGGCGCGCCGCGCTCGTGCACGTACACGGTGATGCCCGGATGACGACGGACGATCGTGCCCGTGGCGCCGGCGTGATCGAGATGAATGTGCGTGAGCAGGATGTGGGTGACCTCACTCAGCCGGAGGCCCTGTCCCTGGAGCTGCAGATCCAGCGTCTCGAGGCAGGTCGAGGGCCCGGGATCGACCAGCGCGAGCGTTCCGGCGCCTTCGATCACGCCCGTCGCGATGGTGTGTGGACGGCCGAGGAAGCTCAGATCGACCCACGAAAGGCCGCGTGAAAGTTGGGGCACTGGGGCACGGATTATACTGGGGGTCCGACGCTTGTACATGCCGCAAACTGACGCATCGACTGTACTTACGGCCGTTGCACGGCTCGTCGCCGAGGCTGGCTCGCTGGGCGACGTGATGCCGCCGCTGGCAGCCGTGCTGCGCGATGCGATCCCCTTCGAGCGGCTCCACCTGCTGCGCCTGGACCGGGCTGACTCGGTGGTCCTGTACGTGATCCGGTCGTCTGGCGAGATGGAGGTCACGCGCTACCGCATCGCCGACGCCGGCGCGGGCACCGTGCCGCCGCTCGACGCCGACACCCGCTCGCGCATCATCTGCACCATCCGCGACGAGGCGCACGTGCACGGCGCGGTCTGGTGCACGTCGAGCCGGCCCGACGTCTTCACCGAAGCGCACCAGCAGTTGCTGGAGCCCGTGTCGGACCTGCTGGCGCTGGCGCTGCAGCACGACGCCTTCCGCAGCACGGAGTCGCTGCGGCGGGAGCGGCTCGACAGCCTCGAGCGCCTGCTGCACGCGGTCTCGGAGACACTCGACATCCGCCAGATCTTCTCGGAGGTCTCGTCCGTCATCCGCGGCGGCCTGCCGCACGACATCCTCGCCCTCACCTCGTGGGCCGACGACGGCAAGTCGTTCCGGGTGTACGCGATGGCGGGCGCGCAGGTGAACGACGCCGGCTTCTGGGCGCCGACGATCCTCACCGAGACCGACCGCGCCCTCCTGCACCGCGAGCCCTACGTCGTGCACGACGTGGAGACCGAGATCGTGCCCGACAGCGTGCGCGGCCGGATCTTCAACCGGCTCGGCGTGCAGTCGCTGCTGCGCGTCCCGATGCCGCTCGGCACCGGCGTGTTCGGATCGCTGCTGTTCCTGTCGCGGCAGACGGCGCAGTACACCGAGAACGACATCCACTTCGCGCGCCGGTGCGCCAACCACCTTGCCCTGGCGCTGTCGCATCAGCAGCTGGCCGAGGCCGAGCGGCGCGATGCCGCCGCGCGCGAGACGGCGGCTCGCCTCGAGGCGCAGGTCGCGACGCTCACCCGGGAGCTCGAATCGCGCACGGGGCAGCGGCGCGTCGTGGGCGCGTCGAGGCTGTGGAAGGACGTCCTGGCGCACTCGGCGCGCGTGGCGCAGACCGAAACGACCGTGCTCCTGACGGGTGAATCCGGCACGGGCAAGGAAGTGATCGCGCGCTTCATCCATGCCGGCTCGCGCCGCAGCGGCGGGCCGTTTGTGGCGATCAACTGCGCCGCGCTTCCCGACCAGCTCCTCGAGTCGGAGCTCTTCGGCCACGAGCGGGGCGCGTTCACGGGCGCCGTCAACGCGAAGCCGGGCCGCATCGAGCAGGCCAACGGCGGCGTGCTCTTCCTCGACGAAGTCGGCGAGATGGCCCCCGTCGTCCAGGCGAAGCTGCTGCGCGTGCTGGAGAACCGGGAGTTCCAGCGCCTTGGCAGCACGCGCGTGAGCCACGCCGACATCCGCGTGATCGCGGCCACCAACCGCGACCTGCACGGCGCGATGCAGCGCGGCCTGTTCCGCGAAGACCTCTACTATCGCCTCGGCGTGTTCGAGATCGCGCTGCCGCCGCTGCGCGAGCGCGCGGACGACATCATCGAGCTCGCGGAAACGTTCCTTGCCGAGATCAGCGAGACCGTCGGGCGGCCGCCCGCCGGCATCGCGCAGGACGCCAAGGATCAGCTCGTCGCCTACAGCTGGCCGGGCAACGTGCGCGAGCTGCGCAACGCGATCGAGCGCGCGGTGATCCTCGCCGACGGCGGCCTGATCCGCAGCGAGCACCTGCCCGTCACCGCGCCGCGCAAGCAGGCGCCGGCGGCGGCGCCCGCGGCGGACGGCACCATGCCGTCGCTCGCCGTCTTCCCCGCCACCGGCGTGAATCTCGAAGCCGTCGAGAAGTCGCTCGTCGTGAAGGCGCTCGCGCAGGCGCGCCACAACAAGACCCGGGCCGCCAAGCTGCTCGGCCTCACGCGGGCGCAGCTCTACTCGCGCATCGAGAAGTACGGCCTCGGCGAATCCGAATCGTGACCGGACGGCTGCGCCGGACGCTGCTCACCGTGGGCGCGGTGGTCTTGTTCGTCGCGCTGGCCGGCGCGACCTATCAAGGCGTGGCGACGGCGCTCGAGCGGCGCCGCTTCCCCCACCCCGGCCGCATGCTCAACGTCGGCGGCCATCAGCTCCATCTCGACTGCGAAGGCGACGGCGCACCGGTCGTCGTGCTCGAGGCGCCCGCCGGCGGCATGTCCGCGGCCTGGGGCAGGGTGCAGCAGCGCGTCGCCCGAACGACGCGCGTCTGCAGCTACGACCGGGCCGGGCTTGGCTGGAGCGAGTGGGGTGAGCGCCCGTACGACCCGCTGATCGTGCCCGAGCAGCTCCACGCGCTGCTCGTGGCGGCCGGCGAGCCCATGCCCTACGTCCTCGCCGGGCAGGAGCTCGGCGCCGCGCTGGCGACGCTGTACGCGTCCCAGTTCGGCGACGACCTCGCCGCGCTGGTCCTCGTGGACGAGCGCCGGTCAGGCGAAGTGACCGAGCGGCGTGAGCGGGCGACGCGGCTCGTGGACGCCTCGCCATGGCTCGCGCGCTCAGGGCTGCTGCGTGCGACGCGCGTGTTCTCGCGGCGCGCCGCGGGCCTGCCTGGCGACGCGGCCGGCGCGCTCGGAGCGTTTCTGAACCGGCCCGACCACCTTACGCGCACGTCGCGCGAGCTGGCCCGGTGGGATGATGCGGTGAACGGGGCGGCCGGCGCGCCGCTGCGCGCCGGCCTGCGGGTGGTGCACGTGGACACCGGCCTGCGGGAGTTTCAGTTCCTCACCAACCCCGCGCAGGCCGATCTCGTGTCAGCCGCGATCGAAGAGGCCGTTACAGCTTCACGCGCACGGTGAGCCGCGCGGTCAGCCGCGTCGTCACCTGCGCGCCCGGCCCGAGGCGCACTTCCTCGCCGCGCGTCGCCAGCACGGTGCCCGTGCCCGCGGCGCCGCCGATGGCCGCGCCCTTCGCCGCACCGTCGACGGTGAGCCGGTTGAACCGGTACGAGAGCTCGCGCCTCGCTGGCCAGCGACGAGAGCCCCGCGGTCATCAACATGATCAACGCCCGCCTGACCGCGATCGGCGAGGACATGGTCCCGGCGGCGGATCAGGAGCGCTATCAGCGGTGGATTCGCGCGCGCGTCGGTCCGGCGCTGACGGCGCTCGGCTTGCCGGGTGGGGCGGGCGACACCGACGAGCGCCACAGCCGCCGCGCGGAGCTGCTGGCGCTGGTCGGCATCGCCGGAAACGATCCCGACGTGCAACGCCGCGCGCGCGAGCTCGCCGCGCAGTACATGGCGAACCCTTCGTCGCTGCCGGGAACGTCGGCGCCCGCCGTGCTCCGCGTCGCCGCCGTCGGCGGTGACGCGGCGCTCTACGCGCAGTATGTCGCCCAGATCGAGAAGCACACGGCCAACCCGAGGAGTACTTCCGCTTCTTCAACGCGCTGCCCTATTTCCGGGATCCGGCGCTCGTGGCGCGCACGCTGCAGTACGCCATCTCACCCGCTGTGCGGACGCAGGATACCGGCACCCTGATCGCGCTGGTGCCGGGCACGCCGTGGGGCCGCGAGGCGGCGTGGGCGTTCACCCGCGCGCAGTGGCCCACGCTGGTCGCGAAGCTCGGGACGTTCCAGGGTATTCCGACGATCGTCGGCACGCTCGGCGCGTTCTGCTCCACGCAGGCTGCCGCGGACATCCGTCAGTTCTTCGAGAAGAACCCCGTGCCGACGTCCAACCGGTCGCTCCGGCAGGGGCTCGAGCGCATCGAGACCTGCGCCGCGCCGACCGCGCGCCAGTCCGCCCCCCTGACGCGCTGGCTCGGCGCGCAGCAGTAATACAATCTCTCGCCTGTGAACCTGTGGCAGCGCTGGGTGCGGCAGCCGCAGAAGGTCTGGCTGCGCCGCGCCCTCTTCCAGATTCATCTGTGGACCGGCCTCCTCGTCGGTCTCTACATCGTCGTCCTGAGCCTCACGGGCAGTGTGCTCGTCTACCGCCTCGAGCTGCAGCGGGCGCTGGCGTCGCCGCGCCCGGAGTTCCTGGCCGACGCGCCGCGGCAGACCTCGGAGCAGCTCAAGGCGGCCGCCGAGCGCGCGCATCCCGGGTTCGTGGCGACGTTCGTCGGCGACCGTGTCACGCGGCGCGACCCGACCATCACCGTGCGGCTGGAGAAAGCGGGTGAGGACGCGCGCGAGCGGCTGCTGAATCCCTATACCGGCGAGGACCTCGGCGAGAGCTTCACGGATGGCGAGGCCTGGATCCTCTGGGTGGCGCAGCTCCACGACGAGCTGCTGATGGGGATCGACGGGCGCTGGTGGAACGGTGCGTTGAGCTGGGTCGTCACCGTGCTGGCCGTCACCGGGCTCGTCGTCTGGTGGCCGGGCGTCACGCGCTGGAAGCGCAGCCTGTGGGTCCACCACGAAGCGACGTGGCCGCGCTTCTTCTGGGACCTGCACGGCGCGTTCGGCTTCTGGCTGTTCGGGTTCGTCTTCCTGTGGGGCATTTCCGGCGCGTATCTCGGCATCCCCGAGCCGTTCAGCAAGGCGAACGAGTTCCTCTTCGGGCTGCCGGAGGCCATGGAAACGCCGGGCGACCGCATCCTGGCGTGGATGACGCGGCTCCACTTCGGGCGCTGGCGCAACGGGTGGCTGCAGGCCGTGTGGGCCGCGGTGGGCCTGGTGCCGGCGATGCTGTTCGTCACCGGCGCGGTGATGTGGTGGAACCGCGTGATTCGCAGACCACGCGGCTCCACGCGACCGGCCGTCAGCCCCGCTGTACCGTAAACCCGTCCACCTGCACGTCGAGCACGTGGTTCACGCGCACGCCGACGAGGCCGTCGGTGACGAGCGCGCCCTTCGGCGCCGTGTGCACGACCGTTCCGTTGATGACGTACGAGACGGTGTTCCCCGCCACGCGGACCTCGAGCGCGTTGACGGACGTGCCCTTCGCGTCCGGACGCTGCACGGCGGCGTGCATCATGCGGCCCTGGATGTCGGTCACCTCCTCGCCCGCGCGGCGGCGGATCAGGTACGTGCCGTTCTGGGCGACGAGGAAGTAGACGTAGGTCTGCTTCGGCCCCTCGATGTCACGCCCGCCGAAGATCAGCCCGTAGTAGTTGGTGTGGCTGCTCGGCTTCATGAGCGTGAAGCTGGCGCGCACGGCGAAGTTGCCCGTCACCGCGTCCTTCGGGTTCCAGAACGTCCCCGCCGGCCCGCCGGTGACGCGCATGCCGGAGCCGACCGTGACGACTTTCAGGTCCGGCCGATCGTCCGGATCCTCGGCGCTGGTGCTTTCGTCCACGCGCATGCGCCAGCCCTGCGGGGTCTGGGCGGCCAGCGGCGCCGCGAGCGCGGCACACAACACGACACAGAGAAGAGAACGAGACGACATAAACGCTTTACTCCTCGATTAAAGGGAACCGGCCGAAGAAAGACGCCGAGCACGTGGCCGTTCCCGAGTACAGACCGTTGATCCTGACCAGGATTCGGATGCTCTACCCTACCATCGAATCGTTCCCGCGTACAATCCCGGCTGTATGCCGAAACGGGTGGCGTTCCTGGCTCTGCTGCTGTCGTCGGCGTCGGTCGCTGCGCAACAGACGGTGCCGATCGACCTCACCGGCGAATGGACCGCGCGCTCCCGTCACGAGGACGAAGTCCATCGCATCCCGGGCCCGGAGCTCGGTGACTACGCCGGCTTCCCGCTGAAGGAAGCCGGCCGGGTGCGGGCAGAGAGCTGGGACGCGGCGATCATGTCGCAGCCGGAGCAGCAGACGCGCCCGCACGCGGCGCAGTACTCGATGCGCGGGCCCTTCCCGAACTTCCGCATGCAGGCGGTCACCGACCCGGCCACGAACCAGATCGTCGCCTACACGATCACGAACCTCTTCGGGAACGCGGACCGGACCATCTGGATGGACGGCCGCCCGCATCCGTCGCCCCATGCGGAGCACAAGTGGGAGGGCTTCTCCACCGGCGTGTGGCAGGGCAACGCGCTCGAGGTCACGACCACGCACATGAAGAGCGGATTCCTCCACCGCAACGGCACGATTGCGAGCCCGCTGAGCCGGATGACCGAGTACTTCGTCCGCCACGACCTGCACCTGCTGCACGTCGCCGTCGTCGAGGACCCGGCGTACCTCGAAGAGCCGCTCGTGCGCACGTCGAACTTCGTCTGGGCGCCGAACCAGACGCTGCCGCCGCGCATTCCGTTCGAGGTCGTGGACGAAGTGGCCGGGATGCCGGCGTCGTGGGTCCCGAGCTATCCGCTCGGCACGCGCCACGAGGAGTTCGCGAAGCGGTTCAACCTGCCGCTCGAGGCCACGCGCGGCGGCGCGCAGACGATGTACCCGGAGTACACGGAGCGCATCCGGCAGCTCCGCGCCGGCAGCGCGCGATCCACGGCGCCCGTCTCGGGCCGCATCCTCACCGACGCGCCGAAGGCGACAGCCCCGCGGCCGCCGGTGAGCGACACGGTGGAGGTGCTGCGGGTCAAGGGCAACGTTTACATGCTGGTGGCGGGAGGCGCCAACGTGACCGCGCAGGTCGGCAGCGACGGCATCCTCGTCGTCGATACCGGCACTGCGGCGTGGAGCGACCGCATCCTGGCCGCGCTGCGGACGCTCTCCACCCGGCCGATCCGCTACATCGTGAACACCAGCGCCGGCGAGGACCGCATCGGCGGCAACGCCGCGCTGGCCGCCGCGGGACTGAACCTGGCGGCCGTCAACGCCCCCGGCAACTTCGGGATTGCGAGCGCGGCGGCGCCGATCCTCGCGCACGAGCACGTGCTCGGCCGGATGAGCGCGCCAACCGGCGGCGCATCGCGGCATCCGTTTGCCTCGTGGCCGAGCAGCACGTTCTTCGGGGCGAAGAAGACGCTGTCGCTCAACGGCGAGGGCATCGAGCTGCTCCACCAGCCGGCCGCGCACAGCGACGGCGACAGCCTCGTGTATTTCCGCGGCTCGGACGTCGTCAGCGCGGGCAACGTCTACTCCACCACGAGCTATCCCGTCATCGACCTCGCGCGCGGCGGCTCGGTGCAGGGCGTCATCGACGCGCTGACGAAGGTCCTCGACCTGACCATTCCGGAGTTCAACCAGCAGGGCGGCACGCTCGTCGTTCCCGCCCGCGGCTCCATCTCGAACGAGGCCGACGTCGTCGAGTACCGCAACATGGTCGCCATCGTCCGCGACCGCATCCAGGCGATGGTGAAGCAGGGCCTGTCGCTCGAGGCCGTGAAAGCCGCCCGGCCGACGATCGACTACGACGCGCTCTACGGCGCCGACACGGGCCCGTGGACCACGGACATGTTCATCGAGGCTGTCTACCGCGACCTCGCGAATCGACCGTAGGGCGACGCACGTGTCGCCCGTAAGGAGACCTATGCGCCCTCTCTTCGCATGGATCGTCGGAGCGCTCATTGTCGCCGCGCTCCTGCTGGCGGCGCCGCTCCGCGGAGCGCAGACCACGCCCAACGCCGGACAGATCCCGCGCACCCCGGCGGGCAGGCCTGATTTCAGCGGCATCTGGCACGCGCACTCGTCCGCGAACTGGGACCTGCTGACGCACGACGCGCGGCCGATGGTCGCGCAGCGCGGCGTCTACGCCGACGTGCCCGTGCTCGCGGCGCCCGTCGTGGCGCTCGGCAGCGCCGGCTGGATTCCCGCCGGCGTGGGTGTCGTCGAAGGCAACGAGATTCCGTATCAGCCGTGGGCGGCGGCGCGGCAAAAGGAGAACCAGGCGAACTGGCTCGACCGCGATCCGGAGCTCAAGTGCTTCCTGCCCGGCATTCCGCGCGCCATGTACCTGCCCTACAACTTCGAGATCGTTCAGGGCACGACGAAGATCATGATGGCGTTCGAGTTCCGCAACGCGGATCGCACGATCCACCTCGACGAGGTGGCGCAGTACCCCGGCGACGCGTTCATGGGTCACTCCGTCGGCCGGTGGGAGGGCGTCACGCTGGTCGTCGAGGTCTCGCGCTTCACGCCGTACACCTGGTTCGATCGCTCCGGGAACTTCCACAGCGACGCGCTGCGTGTCACCGAGCGCTACACGCCGATCTCGCGCGACGCGATCCAGTACGAGGCGCGCATCGAGGATCCGAAGGTCTTCACCCGTCCGTGGACGATCCGGCTGCCCCTCTACCGCCGCCTCGAGCCGAACGCCCGCCTCATTCCGTTCCGGTGCATGGAGATGGTCGAGGAGACGTATCTCGGCCACCTGCGGAAGGACACGCTGGTGAAGCACTGGGAGGGCAAGACAATGGTGATTGACGTGACGCGGCAGGTGCCGTCATCGGAGACGGAGCTGTACGAGCTGCACATCTCCGGGAATCCGCCCGAGGCTCAGTAAGTCAGCGCGGGAAGTTCGCCACGGTGCGGTCTTCGCCCGTGGCGCCGCCGGTGGCGTTGTCCTGCGTGGCAGGGTCGGGACCCTGGCCGGCCGCGAACAGCCGTTCCGCTGCGCGCGTGTTGGCGAGCATGCCGAGCAGGCCGTAGTTGCCTTCGTGACAGGTCGATTCGTAGATGCGGTTCGGCTTGTCCGGCTCGCGGTTCCACGGGATCTCGAACGTCCACGGGCGCGTCCACGTGGTCGGGTCCTCCACGGTGACGCGGTAGTCGATCCGATCCGGCGAGACGCGGCGGAACCGCTCGGTGAGCCGCAGGTTCTCGCGCGAGCCGCGGAAGTCGGTCTTCGGCGTGAAGTTCGCGACGCTGACCACGAGCGTGTCCCCGTCCCACCGGCCGCGCGAGTCGCCGTGCAGCAGCCGAATCGACGGGGGCAGGTGCGGCGAGCCGTCAACGGGAATCGTCCGCTGGAAGCCCTGGCCCTGGCCGAAGTCCACGTAGATCCCCACGCGGCGCGGCGACTGCACGACGCGGTAGACGGCGCGCTTGAACACCGGCATCGGCGCGCCGAAGCAGCGCTCCAGCGTGGAGCGATCCTCGGGGCCGTCCGCGCGGTTCATCCGGTCGATGTTGTAGGCAGGCGGCGGCTCGCTGCGGCGCGGCGACGGAGGCGCCCCGGCCGGTCCGCTGGCCGTCCCTTCGAGCAGCGCGCGCAGGTAGTCGCGCATCTCCGCCGTCCGCTTCTGCGCCCCGGGCGTCATCGCGGGAGTGCGGCCGTCCGCCGGATCGACGATCAGGGCCGTGCGGCGATCCGAGAGGCCGACGTTGCGCGGCGGGCTCCAGAGCTCGTTGTACGCGCCGGCGACGTCGCGCTCCGTCCCGCGGCGCGACCGGTCGTCGCGGCCGAGCGCGGACGCCACCCACTTCTCGACCGCCTGCGCTTCTTGAGGCGTCAGCACCGGCGTGCCGGCCCAGCGCGCGGGGCGTTCGAGCGGCGTCAGCGTCTCGGCGTTCCAGATGCCCTGGAGATCCGGCTCACCCCACGGCGTGCGGGGCGAGCGCGTCTGCGTGGCGGCGGCGATGACGAACACGCTGCACACCATCGCGATCGAGATGAGCAGCGCACGCGCTCGTCGTCTCATGGCTTACCGTTCGCCCGGCGCACCGGTGCCGCCGGAGCCGAGGAACAGCGTCCGGCCGTCGGGCAGCGTGAGATCGCGCCCGTTGGCCCGGCGTGAGCCGTCCTTGGCGCGATACCCCTCGACCATGATGACCGTGCCGGGGAGCAGCGCTTCCTTCGTGAAGCCACGGCGGAAGAGCACGTTCGGCGTGCCCGCCTCGATCGCCCACTGCTCCACCTTGCCGTCGGAGACAGGGACCTCGACGTGAATCCAGACGTGCGGATTCACCCACTCCATCCGCCGCACGACGGCTCTCTCGAACCTGACCGGCTTGTTCGCGTCGAATTCCGCGGCAAAGGCGTGATGGCCGCCGGCCGATGCCGGCTGGCCGATGAGCGCGAGGAGGCCGCCGACCCTCGCCGCCTGGAGGACGAGGCTTCTGACCACGGCGCTACAAGTAGCGCCGAATCCCGGAGGTGTCAAGCCGGAAGCGCCGACTTCGATTACCATGCGCTCACCGCAAGCTGAGGAGGTTCGAGATGGCCAGAGCGTCCCGTGTGTCTCGTCGTCGCATTCTGAAAACTGCAGGAGCCGCCGCGGTAGGTGGCGGCGCCGCGATGCTCGGCGCCGGCACCCTGGCCGCGCACCCCTCGACTGACGCTCGGGGTGCCCTGAGCAACGTCGAGGGGCAGCAGGGCGCACCAGCGATTGCCACCAACGCCCAGGGTGGGCGGCGCTATCGCGCGTTCGTGAAATGGGGCCCCGCGCGGCCCGAGGTCGTCGAGATCGTCGCGCGTCCGCTCACCGGCAACATGGTGCTGATGCGCGTCGAGGCGGCGCAGACCTGCTACACCAGCGTGGACCAGGTGCTCATCGAGGGCACCCCCGCCAACAACGCGACCGTGGTCGGCCACGGCGGCGTTGGCATCATCGAAGCCGTGGGTCCGCAGTGCATGAGCGTGCGCGTCGGCGACCGGGTCATCCTCAACCTGCACGACGCGTGCGGCCGCTGCTACAACTGCCTGCGCGGGCGCTCGGACAAGTGCGCGGCGCAGCAGGGGCAACAGCAGCAGCCGATTGCCGACTTCCAGGGCCGTCCGGTCGTCGGGCGCACCGGCGCGATGGCGGAGCTCGCGATCACGACCGAGGAATACGTCACGCCGATCTTCGCCACCGTCTCGTCCGCTGAAATCTCGATGCTCACATGCGTCGCCGGCTGCGGCCTGGGCATGACGATGACGAACGTGCCGGTGGAGGTGGCGTCGGACGTGGTGATCTTCGGCGCGGGACCGGTGGGACTCTCCGCCGTCATGGGTGCCAAGGTCAAGGGCGCCTCGCGCATCATCGTCGTCGAGCCGATTCCGTATCGCCGCGAGCTGGCGCTCAAGCTGGGCGCGACCGATGTGGTCGATCCCAACCAGTACCGCGAGCGGAAGCCGGTGAAGCCGACCGCGAACTTCGGCGGGCCGGGCACGACGCTGTTCGAGGATGCGCTCGTCACGCACCTGCGTGACATGACGCGCATGTCGTTCAGCCGCCCGTGGGCCGGGTCAGGGCGCGTCGGTCCCGATCACATTCTCGAGGCCGTGGGCGGCGACCGCATCAGGCCGCGCGTGCATCCGCAGGGGCCGGATCCGACCGGCGTCACCGTGCTGCACCAGTGCTGGGAGCTCTGCTCGGAGATCGGGTCGATCGTCACCAGCAGCGTCGGACACCCGAGCAATGCGGTCGTCCAGCTCCCCGCGGCGCAGTGGGCTGACGGCTCGAAGCACCACTGGCCCGGCACCGGCGGTGGTACGAACGACCGCCGCGACTCGCCGCGGCACGTGCGGCTGATGGAGACCGGCCAGATCAACATGAAGGCGCTGGTCGGCCGGACGTATCCGCTCGCCCAGGCGCGCGAGGCGTATCAGGTGGCCGCCGACCGGGACGTGCCGGCGACCGTCGTGGTGCCGAATCTCACGTAGCACTGGACAACTCCCAACTCCCAACCTCCAACTCCCAAGCGGCGCCTTGGGAGTTGGAGGTTGGGAGTTGGGAGTTCTTCTACGCGAAGGTTCCTTCCCTCGGCCCTCGCGAGCTCTTGTTCATCGCGCGGATCGCGCCGAGGTCGTACGCAAGCAGCACCTGCATCCACTCGCGCGCCTCGGCACGGAACCCGGTGCGGATCTCGTCCCACGCTGTTGAAGACGTCCGCGCGTGTCATCGACATTGCCGGCGGCACGTTCAACGCCGCGAGGGACACCTTCACCGGTGCCGTGATCTCAATACCGATCGCCTGGCCGTCCGCCGTGAAGTCGATGGTCAAACCGGGCTCTACTCTCCGCGTTCGCGCACTCTTCTGATGCGCTTCGCGTGGCAGGCAGTAGTAGGCCGCGATCGGGCGGCCGTGCCGGAACGTCACCTCGAGATAGCGTCAGGAGGCGGCGAACTTCGTCGGCTTTAGGACCTCAGGATCTGCTCGCGCCCCATTGCTCGCGTCGTTGAACTGCCGTTCAAGAATGGCCCTCCCTCTCGCCGCCCGCTCGCTGTGCGTGCCGTGAGATCAGGTCGAAGCAGTCTCCTTGAGTGATTTCATCTGCGCCCAGCCGCTCGAACATCTCTGCGATCTGGTCATCGGACAGCCGAAGCTCGTACCCGTTCAGGAGCAGAAACGCTTCCATCGCGATTGTGGCTGTCCGCTTGTTAGTCAATGAATGCCTGCGCCTCTGCGATGAAGAAGCCGTAGGCAGCAGCCTTCTCCGGAACGCTCGGATACGCGTCCTCGCCGAAGGCACTCTGCTGCGCCATCAGCACGGCCGCCGACAATCGGTCTGGCGACCGAATGCCGTCCACGCCGCCGAACTCGCGCAGCGCGTCGGCATGGAACTCGATCACCTGGTCGACGGTCAGGTAACGCACCGCCTCCACGGATTCGCTCGTCGACTACTTCGAAAGCCGTTCCAGCAGTCGTCGCCGGTTCTGAATGACCTTGCGACCAGCAGCGCGCGCGTCATCATCCGTCGCGTATCGATGCGGACGAATCACGATGGCGTTGTTTTCGACGCTCACTTCAACTTCTGAGTCGGGCTCGATATCGACTTGCTGCAGGATGGGACGATCGAGGATCAGTCCCGTCGAATTTCCAAGTCGGCTCAACTTCTTTACTAGCGGCACGGGTTCCTCCGAAATTGTCGCCAATGTCAGAACATTGTTATAACATGGAATGGCTCGTACGGCGGCGGTTCAACTGGACAAAGCTAACGATTGAAGGTGGAACCCACAACCATCGCTGCGTGGCCCGGAATCGCCGTGACCTTCTTGTACCGCTCGACGGCAGTGATGGTGATGTCGATTGCCTTGGTGCCGGAGAACACCTCCGCGAGCTTCGGCCGCCGGACATGCTCGAGCGACCACAGGCTCTTGCGGCCGTTGTTCCGGTAGTCGTTAACGATCAGTTCCGCCAGGTCGTCGACGTGGCGCCCTTCGCGAGCGGGATCTTCCCCGCCATCGCATCGAAACGCGCTGCTCGAGGAACTCCGCAGGGTACGAGCGCTTCGTGAACTTCGTTGGCTCACGGATAGTGCGGTTGCCGCTGACGAACTCGATGTACCAGTTCTTGGTTTTGCGAAGTTTGACCTGAGAATCACGGTAGGTGCGCTGGAAAGCGCTGGCGGACGCGCGCTGACGGGCACAACGTCCGGCTCCCATGCTTCGCGAAGCGAACCGTGATGCCTGGGGTGGGAATCGACTCCGCTCCGGCAGGCCACCAGAGGCCCGACGGGCGCTGACGAGTCCAGTCCCGGCATCGAACGAGCGTGAGCGAAGCGAAGATGCCGGGAGTGGGGGTCGACTCCATTCCGACCGGCCGCAGGCCGGGCGGATGCAGACGAGTCCAGTCCCGGCATCCAGCGAGCGTGAGCGAAGCGAAGATGCCGGGAGTGGGGGTCGACTCCATTCCGACCGGCCGCAGGCCGGGCGGATGCAGACGAGTCCAGTCCCGGCATCCAGCGAGCGTGAGCGAAGCGAAGATGCCGGG
>Ga0194131_10002792_pt1 | contig 28318 bp, 21 predicted proteins | sample TA2KigO120mmetaG_FD_148631 | JGI IMG/M metagenome (GOLD analysis project Ga0194131, IMG submission 148631) | Freshwater microbial communities from Lake Tanganyika, Tanzania - TA2015053 Kigoma Offshore 120m | ecosystem: Environmental > Aquatic > Freshwater > Lake | place: Tanzania: Lake...
ACGAAGGTCTCGATGTGGGCGAGCAACACGCGGTGCAACACACCGCGCTCGGGCTCGCGACAACGCCGCCGGACGGTGCTCTCGCTCGCGACTCGCATCTGCAGCGACGACGCAAGTCGTGCGCAGGAGTCGCGGGGTCGCCCCGCGAATCTCTTGGGGCTCGCTGGTGGCGGAGCTCGGGCGCGCGGGGGTCAGCGGGTGGCGAGTTGGAGGTCGGAGAGGAGTTGGGTGAGGTGGGGGCGTTCGGTGGGGATGGAGCCGATGGAGATGCGGACCATCCAGCGGCCTTCGAGGAGGGCGGGGGTGAGCCAGGCGGAGCCGGAGGCGTGGAGGCGGGCGAGCCAGGTGAGGGTGTGGTGGTCGAGGGCTTCGGGGGTGAGGCCGGGGGGCTCGTGGCGGATGCAGAGGGTCTGGAGGGAGACGGGGGCGAGCAGGCGCCAGTGGGGGAGGGCGCGGATTTGGTCGGCGAGCCACTGGGCGTTCTCGAGGTCGCGGCGCAGGCGGGACTGGAGACCGCGGACGCCTTGCTCGCGGATGAGGCTCCAGAGCTTGAGGGCGCGGAAGCGGCGGCCGAGGGGGATGCCCCAGTCGCGGAAGTTGGTGACCTGGCCGTCGGCGGAGGTCTGGAGGTAGCTGGGGTTGGTGCTCATGACGCGCACGAGGTGCTCGGGATCGCGCACGTAGTAGGTCGAGCAGTCGAAGGCGACGCCGAGCCACTTGTGGGGATTGAGGACGAGCGAGTCGGCGCCCTCGATGCCGTCCCAAAGCGCGCGGCACTCGGGCAGGATCATGGCGGAGCCGGCCATGGCGGCGTCGACGTGGAGCCAGAGGCCGAGCTCGCGGGCGAGGCGCGCGCAGGCGGCGATCGGGTCCATGGCGGTGGTCATGGTGGTGCCGGTGGTGGCGACGATGGCGCAGGGGCGGCGGCCGGCGGCGAGGTCGTCGCGGATCGCGCGCTCGAGCGCATCGGCGTCGAGGGCGAAGCTCGCGTCGACGGCGATCTTGCGCAGGTGCTCGCGGCCGAAGCCGGCGAGCAGGGCGGCCTTCTCGACGGAGCTGTGGGCGTGCGCGGAGATGTAGACGACGAGCGGGGCGGAGCCCTGGTCGAGGCCGCGCTGCACGCCGGCGAAGGCGCTGGTGCGCTCGCGGGCGCAGATGAGCGCGACGAGCGAGCTCGACGACGCGGTGTCTTGGATCACGCCGCGCCACGCGCTCGAGAGGCCGAGCATTTGGCGCAGCCAGTCGAGCACGCGCTCCTCGAGCTCGGTCAGCGCGGGCGCCGACTCCCACGAGATGCCGAGCACGCCGAGGCCGGTGCTGAGGTAGTCGCCGAGCACGCTCGAGAGCTCGCCGTTCGAGGGGAAGTAGCCGAAGAACTTGGGGTGCTGCCAGTGCGCGAGGCCGGGTAGCAGCACCTGCTCGAGGTCGGCGAGCACGCGCTCAAACGGCTCGCCCTGCTCCGGCGGCACCTCGGGCAGTTGCGTGCGCACCGAGCCGGGCTCGATCGGCGGATGGACCGGGCGCGCGGCGACGCCAGCGCGGTAGTCGGCGACGAGGTCGACGACGCGGTGTCCAAAGCGGCGGAATTCCTCGGGCGTCACGGGTGGGCTCGTCTCAGGGTGGGTTCGGAAGCAGGTGGAGCGCGCGGTTTGCAGCCGCAGGGTAGCGCGGCGCGGGCGCGCGGCGCCGGGGCGTGTGGCGCTTGCGAGCGGAAGGAGGTTTTGTTCGACGCCCCCATGCTGCTGGGCATTGCACGGAGGCTCCTTCGAGAGCGGGCGAGCTGCGGAACGGCGCGGGAGTTGGATGTCGAAGGTGACGAATCGCGGAGCGACCGAGCGAGGGGAGGGACGCTCTGCGGTGTCGGGAGCGGCGGCCTCGGCGGCGGGGCTACTGGGAAAATCGCCAGTGCGCGTTAGATTTTCGAGCTCACTCGCCTTCCTGGACCCTCGCCTCGAGACGCCCTTCGTGACCCAGACCCTTCAGATCGAACCGTCGATGACCATGGAGCAGATCCTCAAGGTCGCTCCGTCCGCCCAGCGGGCCCTGTTCCAGCGCTATCACATCGGGGGCTGCTCCTCGTGCGGCTTCCAGCCCACGGACACCCTCGCGCAGGTCTGCAAGGACCACAACATCCTCGATGTGCCGGAGGTGATCCGCACGATCCAGCTTTCGGAGGATGTCGACCGCAAGGTTCAGGTCAGCGCCACGGAGATCAAGCGCTGGCTCGACGAGAAGCGTGACTTCTCGTTCATCGACGTGCGCACGCCGGAGGAGCTCGCGATCGCGAAGATCGCGGCCGCCGAGCCGCTCGACTATCAGGACCCCGGCAAGTACATGAGCCTGCCGAAGGACCGCACGATCGTGTTCATGTGCCGCAGCGGCATGCGCTCGCTCGATGTGGCGGCCTACTTCATCGGCCACGGCTTCACCAAAGTGCACTCGATGACCGGCGGCATCCTGGCGTGGAGCGCGCAGGTCGACGCGAGCGTGCCGCGCTACTAGCGGCGGCGCGAGGCGAGGAACGTGCTCGCCGCGAGCGTGCGGGTAGGACGAGAGCGCGGAACTCGCGAGCGTGGTATCGAGTGCGAGCAGCTAGCGCGGCGCGGGCTGCGTCACCACGAGGTGACCCGCGCCGGCTTCGATCTCGATTTGGCGCCAGCCGTCGCCGAAGCGCGCGAAGAGCTTGCCGCCTTCCGCGGCGAGGCCGCGCTCGTCGATCGTGAGCGCGGCGTCGGAGCCGAGCTCGACGCGCTCGAGCGTCGCGCCCTCGAACACGCCGTCGCGCGAAAAGCTGCGCTGGATCGGCTGCTCGTCGCCCATGGCGCAGAGCGGTTGACCATCGAGGTTGACGGCATGCCAGCCGTCGCTCGTGAAACGCAGGAGGGCCGGCGCGCGCGCGAAGGCAGCGCGGTTCTGCAGGGCGCGCACATCGCGGTCGAGCAGGTGCACGAGGGCGTCGAGCGTGACATCGGGACTCTCGAAGTAGGCTGGGATCGCGACCATCGCCATCGCCGCGACGAGCGCGAGCGAGATCAGGATCGTGAGCAGCGAGACGCCGCGGCGCGAAAATCGCAGGGAAGGCGAACGCGAGCGCATGGTCGAGGGGAGCTTATCGGATCCCGCGGCGCCGCGGCTGGAGGTCGTCGGACGAGGTGCGAATCACAGGTGCGAACCTCGCGCCGCTGCGCTCAGGTCAGGCCCCAGAGCTTGAGGCGCTGGTAGACCTTCGCGCGGGAAATACCGAGCAGGTCGGCCGTGCGAAACTTGTCGTTTCCGGTGGCTTCGAGCGCGTGCAGGATCGCCTCGCGCTCGATGTCTTCGAGCCTGCGCACGGGTCGCGAAGCGTCGGGGTTCGAGGACGCGCTCGCCAGCTGCTCGCAGCGCGCGCGCAGCTCTTCGAGGCGCTGTGTGACGCGCACTGCGATGCCGACCTGCGATGCGAGCTGGTCGGCGCGGCGCACGGAGCTCTCGTCAAACGGCGCCCTGCCGCGCGAGCGCTCGAGCACGATCGCGCCGCGCTGGCCCTCGGCGGACGCGAAGGGCGCGCACAGGATCGAGCGCCCGCTGGCGGGGTCGGTCTCGATCCTCGCTCGCATATGGTCGAGGGCGCGCAGAGCGAAGGGTGCGTCGTGCTCGATGTCGCCGCGCGACAGGCCACCGTGCTGGCTTGCGAGCGCGCCATCGAGGTCGAAACGATCCTTGCGATGCAGCGCCACGAAGCCGCGCTCGCCTGCACACAGGGTCACGGCGTTGCGCGCAACCAGCTCCAGCAGGGCCGGGAGGTCTTCCTGCAGGAAGAGCCACTCATGCAACGCCGAAAGTTGAGGTGCATCCATCGAGGTCGGGTAGCCTGCGCGAGCAGGGGTCGCGAGACCCATCTTTGGGGGCGTGCCGGGGTGCACGCAAACCTTGGCGGCACAGGGTAGCGCTTGCGGGTTCGCTTTCGAGGAGGCGAACGCGGAGAAGCGTTCGCGCACGCAGCGCGCCGCAGGTGTGCGACATCACGCCGGGAAACCTGAGGTGCTCGGAGAAGTCGTTTTCGGGGCGGGAGTGCCCTGTGTCCCAAAACTCACAAGCACGCACCCGTGTCCACTGCCCCGGTGGTTTCGTCTCGTCTTCCGACGGCGGCGCAAGAACTGGGAGCAGCGGAGCTAGACGGCCGGTGCTGAGTCGAGCAGGTGCTCGAGCAGGATGTGCAGGCCGAGCGCGATGAGCACGAGGCCCGCGATCCAGTGCGCGGCGCGCTCCGCGTGGCTGCCGATCGCGCGACCACTCGCGAAGCAGGCGGCGGCGCCGAGCGCCGTGAGTGTGAAGGTGCAGGCGAGAGGCCAGCCGAGCTCGCCATCGCCGAGCGACATGCCGAAGCCCACGGCGAGCGCGTCGATGCTCGTGGCGATGCCGGCGAGCACGAGCTTTCCCAAGGGTGGAACGCCGTTGTCGTGTGAGTTCGTCGACTCGCTCTCGCGGATCGTGCGCACGCCGAGCGTGGCGAGCACACCAAACGCGATCCAGTGGTCGAAACGATGGAACAGCGATGCCACCGACGCGCCCACGAGCCAGCCGAGCGTCAGCATTCCGGCCTGAAACACGCCGAAAATCACACCGACCCGCACGGCGCCCGTGAGGCGCGATCCGGCCGACGACACGCCGTAGGCGAGCGCCACGAGGCAGCTGTCGATGGCGAGGCCGGCTCCGATCAGGAGCGCGCTCAGGACCGCCGGGACCTGCACGGGCGAAAGGGTGACGATCCGATCCTGCTTTTGCCAGCGCGGCATGACCACGCGGAGGCGCGACCTGAGTACCATCGAGCATGTGCTGCTGCGCCATGCTCTCGCGCTCGTCTCGCTAGCTGGACTCGCGTCCGGAGCGCGCCCCGTGGGCGACGACGAACACTACTTCGAGACAAGCGTGCGGCCGCTGCTCGTGCAGCACTGCTTCGGCTGCCACTCGGATTCAGCGCCGAAAGTGAAGGGCGGGCTCAAGCTCGACTCGCGCGCGGCGCTGCAGGCCGGGGGTGCATCGGGTGCCGTCGTCGTGCCGGGCGATCCGGCGGCGAGCGAGCTGATCGCGGTGCTGCGCTATGACGGCCTCGTGCAGATGCCGCCGAAGGGCAAGCTCGCGCCCGCGGACATCGCGACGCTCGAAGAGTGGGTGCGACGCGGTGCGTACTTCCCGGACGGCGGCGCGGCCGCCTCGAACTCGGACGACGCTGTGCGTGAACGACCGTGGTCGTTCGAGCCCGTGCAGCGCGTCCAAGCGCCCCAAGTGCGGGATGAGCTGTGGTGTCGCAACGACATCGACCGCTTCGTGCTCGCGCGGCTCGAGGCCGCGGGGCTCGCGCCCGCGCCCGAGGCGGACCGACGCACGCTGCTGCGCCGGCTCTCGTTCGACCTCACCGGACTTCCGCCGACGGTCGACGAGCTCGCGAGCTTCGAGGCGGACCTCTCGCCCGACGCGTGGGCGAAGCAGGTCGAGCGCCTGCTCGCGTCGCCGCACTACGGCGAGCGCCTTGCGCGCTACTGGCTCGATCTCGCGCGCTACTCGGACTCGAACGGGCTCGACGAGAACCTCGCGATGTCGAACGCGCACCGCTACCGCGACTGGGTCGTGCGCGCGCTGAATCAGGATCTCGCCTACGATGCGTTCCTGACCTGGCAGCTCGCGGGCGACCTACTGCCGGAGCCGGACGACGAAGCGCAGGCGCGCGACCAGCTCGCGGCGACGGGATTCCTCGTGCTCGGGCCGAAGATGCTCGCCGAGCAGGACAAGGAGAAGCTCGTCTGCGATGTCGTCGACGAGCAGATGGATGTGGCGTTCCGCACATTCCAAGGGCTGACGATGGGCTGCGCGCGCTGCCACGATCACAAGTTCGATCCGCTGTCGCAGCGCGATTACTACGCGGTCGCGGGCATCTTCAAGAGCACGGCGACGATGGCGAACCTCGGGTTCGTGTCGCGCTGGAACGAGCGGCCGCTCGGGCGCGCGGCGGCGATCGAGGCGCGGCGCGCGCATGCGGAGAAGCTCGAGGCCGCGAAGCGCGAGCTCGCGACGCTGCGAGAGCGTGCGGCGCAAGTGGCGTCGCGCTCCGCGCTCGCCTCGCTCTCGTCGTACATGCTCGCTGGCACGCGCGCGGGCTGGCGCGTGGCGCTCTTCGAGGCTGAGGAGCACAGCCGCGGCAACTTGATCCGCGATGCGAGTCAATACGGCTCGGCCGAGGTCGTCGTCGCGCGCTCGGGCACGGGCGGCGTGCAGTTCGCCGAGTACGACCTCGCCTTCGTGCGGCCGATGCGCGCGCGCCTCGAGGTGCGCTATGCCGCGCACGAATCGCGGCCGATGGTGGTCAAGCTCGACGGACGCGTGATCGCGGAGAGTGCGCTCGGCGAGGTGACGGGTTCGTGGAATCCGGATGGTCAGCGCTGGACCGCGGTCGCAATGTTCGAAGTGCGGGCGGGACGCAATGTGCTGCGACTCGAGCGCGACGGATCGATTCCGCACCTCGACCAGCTGCTCGTCGTGACGGGCGAGGATGGCGCGGAACCGCCGGCGTGGCCGCTCGTGGCGGATGTGGACGCTGCGCTCGCGCCCGAGCTCGTGCGCGCCTGGGCGGCGCATCTCTCGAGCGCGGAGCGCCGCAACGATGCGCTGTTCGCGCTGTGGTCGCGCTTCGCGGCGCTGCCGGAGACAGAGTTCGCGATGCAGGCGAGCGCGCTGGCGGCGGAGCTGCGCGCGAAGCGCGACGCCGGGGAGCTCGGCGCGTGGAATCCGCTCGTGCTCGGCTTGCTCGATGGCTTGCCGCCGCAGTCGCTGCGCGAACTCGCGGGGCGCTATCAGGTGCTGTTCGTCGCCGCGGATCGCGCGTGGTCGGAGCTCAAGGCGCGCAACAAGGATGCGACGGCGCTCGAGGATGCGGCGCTCGAGGCGCTGCGCAAGGTCGCGATCGGGGGCGACAGTCCGTTGCGCTTGCCCGCGGAGCAACTCGAGTCGCTCTACACGAGCGAAGAGCGCGCGGCGATCGCGGCCAAGGGCGACGAGGCTGCGGAGCTCGAGCGCACGCTGCCGCCGATGTTCGAGAGCGCGCCCGCCGCGCGCGATGCGGACAAGGTCGCGGACATGCAGCTCCTGCGCCGCGGCAGCCACCTCGATCCGGTGGGGGACGCGGTGCCGCGCGGCGTGCCCGCGGCACTCGCGAGCGCAAGTGCGATGGAGCCGATTCCCGCGGGCCAGAGCGGGCGCCTGCAGCTTGCGCGCTGGATGACTTCGGCGGGAAATCCGCTCACGGCGCGCGTGGCTGCTAATCGCATCTGGCAGGTACACTTCGGACGCGGGCTGGTCGCGTCGAGTTCGAACTTCGGAATGCGCGGCGACTTGCCGACGCACCAAGAGCTGCTCGACTGGCTCGCCTCGGAGCTCGTCGCGCGCGGCTGGTCGCAGAAGGCGCTGCACCGGATCATCTGTCAGTCGGCGACCTATCGCATGGCGAGCGACGCGCGGCCCGAGGCGCTCGACAAGGATGTGTACAACACGCTGCTCTCGCGCCAGAACCGACGGCGCCTCGATGCCGAGTCGCTGCGCGATGCATTGCTCGCGGCGAGCGGCCAGCTCGAGCGCACGCTCGGCGGCACGCTGCTCGGGACCGGCAACGGCGACTACGTCACGAACGACCAGTCCGCGAATGGCGCGCGCTACGATGTGCCGCGGCGCTCGCTGTACCTGCCGATCATCCGCAACGCGATGCTCGACCTGTTTTCGTCGTTCGACTATCCCGATCCGAGCGTGACGGTGGAAGCGCGGCCGGAGACGACGAGTCCGAGTCAGGCGCTGTACCTGATGAACAGTCCGCTGGTGGTCGAGGCGAGCCGCAAGCTCGTCGCGGCGGCGATGGGCGAGGGACGCGAGCGCGTCGGGCGGCTGTACCTCGCGGCGCTCGGTCGACGACCGAGTGCGGCGGAAGAAGCGCGCGCGCTGCGCTTCATCGGGCACGACATCGAGCAGCGGCCATCGATGGGCGCCGATGTCGGCAAGGCACCGCCGCCGAGCGATCCGGCCGCGCAGGCCGAAGCCTGGCGCGCGTTCGCGCAGGTGCTGCTCGTCTCCAACGAGTTCCTCTATGTCGATTGAAGCGATGAACCAGCCGCGCCCACTCTTCCGCACGCGCCGCGAGCTCTTCCGTGACAGCGGCGTCGGCTTCGCCTCGATCGCGCTCGCTGGACTCGCCAAGGGCTGGGGCCTCGACGCGGAGAATCCGCTCGCTCCGCGCGCCCCGCACTTCGCTCCGCGCGCCAAGCGCGTGATCTTCCTCTTCATGCACGGCGGCCCGAGCCAGATCGACACATTCGACTACAAGCCGCTGCTCGAGCGCGACCACGGCAAGCCGTTGCCGTTCGAGAAGCCGCGCATCCAGTTCGCGCAAACTGGCAACCTGCTCAAGTCGCCGTGGAAGTTCCGCCAGTACGGCGAGAGCGGCGCGTGGGTGAGCGAGCTGTTCCCGAATGTCGCGCAGCAGGTCGACAAGCTGTGCTTCATCAAGTCGCTGTACGGCACCAACGAAGCGCACGGAGGCGCGCTGCTCGCCCTGCACACCGGCTCCGCGACATTCGTGCGACCGAGCATGGGCTCGTGGGCGCTCTACGGGCTCGGCAGCGAGAACGAGAGCCTGCCGGGCTTCATCACGCTGTGTCCGACGCTCGGTCACGGCGGCGTGAACAACTGGTCGAGTGCGTTTTTGCCGGGCATTTATCAGGGCGCGCCGATCGGCAACGCGAGCGTGCCCGCGAAGCAGGCGGGCTTCGCGCACCTCACGAGTCAGGAGATTCCGGCGGACCTGCAGCGCGCGCAGCTCGAGCTGCTGCGCGAGATCAACGGCGAGCATCGCGAGCGGCGCGCGGCGGACGCGGCGCTCGAGGCGCGCATCGCTTCGTACGAGCTCGCCTTCCGCATGCAGACCGAGGCGCCCGGCGTGATGGACATCGCGGGCGAGTCGCCCCAGACGCTCAAGCTCTACGGCATCGATGACCCGAAGACCGAGAACTTCGGGCGGCAGTGCCTGCTCGCGCGACGCTTCGCGGAGTCGGGCGTGCGCTTCGTGCAGTGCACGCACAGCTACAAGTGGGACCAGCACGAGAACTTGCTCGATGGGCACTCGAACAACGCGCGCGAGGTCGACAAGCCGATCGCCGGGTTGCTGCACGACCTGCACGCGCGTGGAATGCTCGAGGACACGCTCGTCCTGTGGGCGGGCGAGTTCGGGCGCACGCCGACCGCGCAGGGTGAAAACGGTCGCGACCACAACCCGCACGGCTTCACCATCTGGTTCGCGGGGGGCGGCACGAAGCCGGGCTTCAGCTACGGCGCGACGGACGACTACGGCTTCTACGCGACGCAGGATCGCGTGCACCTGCACGACTTCCACGCGACGCTGCTCGCGCTGCTCGGCCTCGACCACGAGCGCCTGACCTACCGTTACGCGGGGCGCGACTTCCGGCTGACGGATGTCGCCGGGCGCGTGGTGAAGGAAATCTTCGCCTGAAGCGGCCGGTGGGGGCGCTTGGGCGCGCTCGCCTCTCGGCGCACGACGACGCTGCTCGGCGGGTTGGCTTCGCTGTGGCGCTCGATCGACTTGCGCGTGCGTCAGCGAAGCGTGGGTCGAGCCTGCTTCCCGCTTGCGGTGGCGACATGACCGAGCGCGATCACGATCTGCAGGATCAGAAACATGTCCATGACGCCCATGTACCGGAACTCCCGCTGGCGCAGGTAGGAGAGCAGGGCGAAGTTGGCGAGCACGAAGAAGAAGGGCATGGCCAGCTCGGGGCGGCCGCGTACGAGCATCCAGCAGGCTGCGGCGAGCGCGAGCAACAGCAGCGGGCTGCTCGAGTGCCCGTACCACTGCCGGGGGCGCAGCACGGCCATGCCGAAGGGCCCGGGTTCCGCATCGCGAGCGACGACGCTGAGGCAGGCATCGCGCAGCATGGCCTCGCGGAGCACTCTGGCGGCGTCGATGTTGGCTGGCGTGTCGATTCCGCTCAGGTCCTCCAGCGGCAGGCTCTGGACGAAGTCGGCGCTCGGAGCGAGCTGGAAGTTCCACCACATCGTTCGGATGAGCTTCACCAGCCGGGCCGGCGGCGGCAGCGGAGCGTTCGGCGCCGCGACCATCTCGGCGAACTCACGCTCGACGGTGCTCGCTTGCTCGCGCTCGGGTAGGCCCTGCGCGATCGTGCGCTCGTACAGCGTGTCTTGGATGAGCCACGAAGACCAGATCCCCGATGAAGCGTCCTTGATGCGCACATGGTCGGGATAGAAACCGCGGCTCTCGAGCACGCGCGGGTCGAGCATCCCGGATTGCACCTCGCCCTGCATGTCCGAGAGGGCGCGCATCGAAGACACGCCGAAGTAGCCGCAGGTCTTGTAGTTTCGGTAGGACCAGCCCAGCATCGTGGCCGCGAGCGCCACGGCGAGCAGAGCGTAGGGGAGGCTCATGCGAGCGACATTGCGCGCACCGGCCGCAGCGGAGGGGCTCGCTCTCCACAGCGCGAAGGCGTTCGAGAGCCACACGATCCCCGGCGCCGAGAGCTCGCGTGCGCTCGCGCTGCCTCTCGCGCGTCGACATGCGTTTCAGGCGCGCAGCTCCGCGCCAGCCGGGGAACGCCACGGCCAGCGCTCCGATCGAGGCCGCAAGCCATGGACTCAGCGGCGGGCTCGTCGCCGCAGCCGCGACCGCGAATCCGGCCAACACGCCGACCCAAGCGCCGATGGCGCCTCGGAGCAGTCTTCTCATGGCAGAGCGAGCGCAGCGCGCAGCCTGGCATCCCGCACGGCCGCCGAACCTGCACGGTTTCCACGGCCGGTCATGCGGCGTGCCGAGCTCGGCCGCGACATCCCGCCCGCGACGCCCGCGAAGCTCTTTCGAGCTCGACGGTGGCGGTCCGACCACACTCGTCGTGAAGGGCCTCGCCGTGCAGCACAGCTAGCATCGGGCACGAAGTCCAGCCGGACTCCGCTCCGTTTCGTCTCGGCTCGCACGAAGGTCGGCCGGTCCGGGCGGAACCTCATCGTCCAGTACGCGCGGAGCAGGGGCTCAGAACGGCCGTTCTCGTGCGCCTTCCATGCGTTGCCGTCGAAGCTGCACCTGGCTGGGATGCTCGATCATCCGGGGCAGCACGACGGCTTCCATGAAGGCCGTGGACGAGGGGAAGCTGGAGTCCGGCTCGGGCGAGTTCCCTCAGGTCGGGTGGTGCGCCCGGCGGGATTTGAACCTGCGACCTGTCGGTTAGGAACCGACTGCTCTATCCAACTGAGCTACGGGCGCGCGCAGCGGGCTAGGGTAGCCGCGCGGTCGCGTCGGGCCCACCCTCGGCTTCGGAACCACATCCGGTGGCGGGCCCCGCCCGCTCCCCGACGGGTTGGTCGAAGTCGGTGTACACCGCCAAGTCGTCCAGATCCGACCAGTGCGGCGCGGTCGACCCGTTGCGGATCGGACCGAAGACCGGGTAGCTGTGCCCGTCGGGACGCCCGATCCCGTAGTGGTACACATTGAGCGGCGGTTCACCGGGCTTCGGGTGATGTTCCAACTTCACCCGGTCGATCCCTGCGATGTGCGCTTCGACTCTGGGGCTGGCGCGCGGGGCGACGCCGCTCGCAAACACGGCCAGCGTCTCGGTCTTCCCGAGGTCGTCCTTCACGGCAGCCCAACGATCCGGAGGTACCTCGATGATGCTCCACATCCCGGCTCCGATCAGCGCCTCGCAGTTACGGAAGGAGATGTGGAAGTTGGGCGCACGCTGCTCAGGGGCGTCGTACATAGTGCGAACAGGACAGGTCGCGTGGCGCCTTCCGATAGCCTTCCGCGCCGAACGAGCGACGACATGACCAGCCACTCAACCCGAGACTTCGGTGCGTAGAGCCGCCCTTTCCTAAGCCGCAGGTCGGCGGTTCGACCCCAATCGGGCGCACCACCTTCCCGGCCACGGCAATCTGGGTTAGCGTCGGCCATGACTTCAGGCGGCGGATGAAAGCTGAAATCTTCGGTCGAGGCTCTCGGTGAGAACATGCTGAAGCAGAACTGTTGGACGGTGGCGGCGGTGGGGTTGCTCGCGGGCGCGTCGCAGGCGCAGTGGGGGGACACATTTGATCGGCCGGACGGTGGGCTCGGGAGCGATTGGAGCGTCGTGACCGGATCGTGGGGTGTGCAAGCGTTGCGCGGCACGCACCTGTCGGCGGCGGCAAACGAAATCGTGCAGCATGTGCAAGCGAGCGCGCTGTACGCGAGTGCCCTGGTGCAACTCGATGTCTTTGCGCTGAACGCGGGCAGCCAGTTCTCGGGCGTGCTGATCGGGCTCGGCGGCGCCGATGCGATTCAGGTCAAGATTCAGGATCAGGATGCGGCGCCCGGCTTCTCGCACATCGGCATCTATCACCGCACGAGCGCGACCGGCTGGGGGCCGTGGACGGGCACGGGCACGGGCACGGGCTTTGGGGTCTTGCAGGCGGCGTTCGATGCTGCGCGCCTGCGCGTGAGCTTTGCCGACACGGACACGCTGCTCGTCGAGCTCGACACGAACTTCGATGGCACGATCGACCAGACCTACTCGCGCACGGGAGTCAGCACGATCGCGAGCGCGCTGGGCACGGGGTTCGGCCTCGCTGCATGGGGCGCGACATCGCGCTTCGACAACTTCCGCGTCGACGGCGCCGCGAGCGTGAGCACCTACTGCACGGCGGGCACTTCGACGAACGGGTGCGAGGCCTCGATCGCGGCGAGCGCTCCGCCGAGCGCGAGCGGCGCGACGCCGTGCGTGCTCAGCCTCGCGAATGTCGAAGGGCAGAAATCAGGCCTCTTCTTCTATGGACTCGCGCCCCTGCCGCAGCAATGGTGCGCGACCGGAACGAGCTACCTGTGCGTCAAGGCGCCCACGGCGCGCACGCTGACACAGAACTCGGGCGGCAATGTCGCGCAGTGCAACGGCTCGCTGCAGCTCGACTGGAACGCCTTCGTCGCGGCCAGCCCCGGCTCGCTCGGAGCGCCGTTTTCGGCGGGGAATCGCCTGTTCGTGCAGGGCTGGTTCCGCGACCCGCCCTCGTGCAAGGGCACGACCCTCTCGAATGCGCTCGAGATGACCTTCGCGCCCTGAGGCGCCGCACTCGGCGGCGCACGCGGCGAGCGCGATCGACCGCAAAGGGGACGAGGCAGCGAGGTGTTGGGGCGCTGGAGGAGCCTTGGCAAGCGGGATTGCGCGCTCGCGGGGTCGGAAGTGCATCAAGGAGTGCGCGAATCCGGAGACATTGAATCGATGCGCACGAGCAGCGCGAGCGTGTCGTCGCGCTCGCCTTGCACATCGAGTTCGTCACCGGGAGCGAGCTTCGACATCGAGAGGCTGTCGCCGGACGCGAGTCGAAGGGCCTCTTCCTCGCCGGTCACGCGCGCGACGGCACAGCCGCGCGGCAGGTGCAGGAACGCGATCGAAGCGTCGAGACTCAAGCGCGCGCGACGCGTTCCCACGCGCAGCACCTCGACATCGGCGCGCACGAGCTCGGGCCGGTAGATCACATTGAAGTCGTTCGCGGGTTCGCCGAGCAGCAGCGCGTGCGTGGGCCAGTGACCCGAGAAGCGATAGGGCTCGAGCGTGCGGACGCGCGTGCGTCGGCCGTGCTCGCCGTGATCGAGCGACAGCGCTCCGCCGTCGAGCAGCACGAGGATGCGCTCGCAGCCGGGAAAGCTCGAAAACGCGCCGTTTTCCGCGACCTGCGCGCGCGAGATGCGCCAGTGGAAGTCGCCGCGCTCGAGGCTCGAGCCGTGCGGTTCCAGCGCCAGCTCGTCGGTGAAACCTCGGCCGTTCCGCCACGGCGTGCGCCGCGCGGCCGCGAGTGCCAGAGCTTGGACGGAACGCATGGAGCGAGGATACATCGTGGCCGCAGGGCAGGTGCGGCTGCGGTGGGGCGATCTCGACGAGCCTGCGGACGAACGCGAGGCGAGTCCGCACGCGTGAGTGTCGCTCTAGCGGGCGCGCTCCACTCTCGGGCGCGCATCGCAGCCGTGGAGATGGTCGTTGACCATCCCCATGGCCTGCAGCAGCGCGTACATGGTGGTTGGTCCGACGAAAGACCAGCCGCGGCGCTTCAAGTCCTTGCTGAGTGCGCGTGACGCCGGGGACTCGGTGAGCTTGCGCAGCACCTCGAGCGTGATGCGCGCCGGGCGTTCTGTCGCCGGAGGCTCGAACGACCACAGATAGCTTGAGAGCGAACCCCGCTCCTCGACGAGCTCGCATGCGCGCCGCGCATTCTGGATCGCCGACTCGATCTTGCCTCGATGCCGGATGATGCCCTCGTCCTGAAGCAGGCTTTCGACCTTGCGCGGAGTGAAGCGCGCCACCTTCTCCAGCTCGAAACCCGCGAACGCGCGCCGGAAGTTCTCGCGCTTGCGGAGCACTGTGATCCAGCTCAAGCCCGCCTGAAAGCCCTCGAGGCACAGCTTCTCGAAGAGCCGCGTGTCGTCGCGCTGGGGGAAGCCCCACTCCGTGTCGTGGTACGCGCGGTACAGCGGGTCCGCGGCGCACCAGAAGCAGCGGCGCACGCCGTCCTCGCCGCGGACGATCTCGGCGGTTTGCGCAGGCATGACGGGATTCTCGCGCTCGCGGGCCCCTCGCTGCAACGCACGGCCGGTACGATCTTGCCATGACTCGCGTGCTGGCTGCTTCCGCGTTCCTCGTCGCGTTCGCGTCTCCGGTTCTCGCCCAAACCGCCAGCCCGCGCTACGAGCTCGGCTGGCGCATGCGCCTGCTCGAGCGGGCCTGGATGTCGACGAGTCGGGAGCAGCATGAACATGTCCTGCCGCAAGTCGAGGCCGCCGTGCAGCGTTTCTTCGCGATGGACATGGCGGGCGTCGCGGCGGCGCTCGACGAGGCGCGCTTCTCGCTCGAGGGCCGCGCCACGCCACGCGATCTCGAGCGCTTCACGGTCACGCCGACCGCGCGCCTGATCGATGCCGACAGGAGGGCGCTCCAGCTCTCCGTCTCGTCGCTCTACACGACGGATTTCGTCGCGCCGATCACGCTGCGAGCGAGCTGCCGGGGTGTCGCGCTGCCGCTCGAGCCTGCGCGCATCGAGGCACCCAAGCCCGGCGAGCGCCGTGACATACGGCTGTCGCTGCACTCGCTCGCGGGTGCGAGCGGTGATGTCGTGATCGAGATCGAGATCGGCCACGACGGTGACCTGCGCTCGCGCCGCCAATTGGCGCTCGCGCTTGCACCGAAGCTGCAGGAGCGACTGTCGGCGCTGCGTGCTGCGCTCGATGCTCTTCCGGAAGTCGCGCCCGCGCTCGAGCGCGAGACGCTGGGCGCCAATGTCACGCTGCTCGAGAGCCTCGCCAAGGCGTCGAACGAGGAAACCGACTTTCCCGCTGCGGCGCTGCTTGCGGACAGCGAGAGCATCGTCGTGCGCGCGGCCAAGGGCGAGCGCTGGTTCGGGAAGGAGCGTGCCGGCGAGGCGTGGATGAGCGTGCTCAGCGGCAAGAACGGCGCGCGCGTGCGCGTGTTCGTCCCCGAAGGTCTCGCCGCGGAGCGCAAGGTGCCGCTGGTCGTCGCGCTGCACGGCGCGGGCGGCAGTGAAAACATGTTCTTCGATGCCTACGGCGATGGCCGCATCGTCGAGCTGTGTCGCGAGCGCGGCTGGATGCTCGTGGCGCCGCGCGTCGGCTTCATGGGCACGCCCGTGTCGGCCGTGGTGACAGCGCTCGTGGAGCGCTTCCCGATCGATCGCGAGCAGGTGTTCCTGATCGGGCACTCGATGGGAGCGGGCGTGGGGCAGCAGCTCGTCGCCAAGGATCCCACCGCTTTTCGCGCGTTCGCCGCGCTCGGCGGCGGCTCGGGGCTCACGGACGCGAGCGGACTCGCGAGCGAGCCGATCTTCGTCGGCGCGGGCGAGCGTGACTTCGGACGCCGCGGCGCGGAGGCGCTGCACAAGTCGCTCGTCGGCGGAGGTTCGGGAGTCGCACGACTCAAGATCTACCCAGCGTGCGAGCACCTGATGATCGTGATCGATGCGCTGCCCGATGTGTTCGAGTGGTGGGACGGCCTCTTGGCCGCGAAGTAGGGACGCGCGATGCCCGTGTTGCTGCTTCTTGCGCTCGCGCAAGACATGCGCGTGTCGCTGCGCATCGACTTCGGAGCGGCGGGCAAGCCCGCGCTCGAGCGCGACATCACGCTGCCGCGCGGCTCGAATGTCGTCCATGCGACACGGCGAGTCGCGGCCGTCGAGCAGGACTGGCTGTGTTGCTCGAAGGACGATGTGTGGTCGATCGATGGCGTCGGGCCTGACACGCGACTCGACCGCTACTGGATGTGGAAGCTCGACGGTGCGCTCGGCTCGAACTTCCCGGTGAAGCATGTGCTCTCCGATGGAGAGCGCATCGAGTGGGTCTATTCTGGAGAAAGGGAGCCTGTGAAGCTCGAAGCCCGTGCTGTCTCGCTATTGCCCGCCGCCACCGAGATCGCGATCGCGATCGGAGCGGAGAACTCGCTCGTCGGGCTGTCGCACCTCTGTGCGCAGCCCGCGGGAGGACAACTGCCGCGCGTCATGAGCACCAGCGTCGATTCAGATGCATGGAACATGGGGCGCATCGACGCATACCTGCGCGACGCCGTGGGGCGCGGCGAGGCGCTGTACAAGCTCGACGAGGAGCGCATTCGCGCACTCGAGCCCACGGTCGTGATGAGCCAAGGCTTGTGCCCTGTGTGCGCCGTGACACCGCAGGATGTCGAACGCTCGCTGGGGAAGGAAAAATGCGCGGAGCTGCTCGTGCTGACGCCGCGCTCGCTCGCGGATGTCGCGCAGAACATCCGCGATGTCGGCGTGGCGCTCGGACGCGCGTCTGCCGCGACGATTGCCGCGCGCGACTTCGAGCGCCGCTTCGAGCGGCTGCGCACTCGAGCGCACGCGACGCGGCCGCGCGTGCTCGTGCTCGAGTGGTTCGATCCGCTGTGGGTCTCCGGCGAGTGGATCGCCGAGATGGTGGAGGCAGCCGGCGGAACCCCGCTTGCAGCGAGCGCCAAGGATCCGTCGAAGCGCATCGAGTGGAGCGCTGTGCGTGCCGCAGAGCCGGATGTGATCGTGCTGGCGGCGTGCTCGATGTCGGTGGCGCGCGCCGAGCGCGAGGTCGCGGCGCTGGCCGCGAATCCCGTGTGGTCCGAGCTGCGCGCCGTGCGCGCTTCGCGCGTGTTCCTGATGGACGGCGAGCGCCACTTCTCGACCCCCGGCCCCGGCCTCGCGCGCGGGGCCGAGCTGCTCGAGGGCATCCTGCACGCGCCCGACACGGCGACGCCGCCCGCGCCCGACGCGTGGAAGCGCATGCGCTGACCTCGGCTCATCCCGCTGGGAATCGTTTGGCCTGTCACGGCACGCTCACATTCGGCCCCAGAGACATATCGCGGGGCATTTCCGCTCGAGGAATTCGCCATGCACGACGCGCAGGAACTGGTGTTTGTCGGGCTTCACGGACACGCGACGGCGCTGCTCAAGTCGACGGGAGAGCGCCGCTGGACGACGAGCTTGCCGGGGACGGGCTATGGAATCTTCACCTTGCTTCACGAGGACGGTGCGCTGTTTGCAGCCAGCGGCGGACGCCTGTTCGCGCTCGAACCCAAGAGCGGCGTGATCCTGTGGAGCAACGAGCTCGCCGGCCCCGGCAACGGCGATGCTTGTCTCGCGACCGTGTGCGCGAGCGCGAACGCGGGCCCAGATCCGATCCCGCAGCACGCTGCAACTCGAAGGCGCTCGCGTGACTCGAGCAGTTCGAGCTCGCATCCCTCGCACGGCCACTAGGCGGCGCGCGGCGCTCACCTTGCAGCTCTCAGGCCTTGGCGGCCGCGATCAGCTGCGCTTCTTTCTCGGGCGAGAGCATGGCGGCGGCGCCGGTGAAGAGGCGCTGGCGCCGCTCGGGAGGCAGCGACTGGAACCACGCGAGCGTGTCGCAGGTCGTGGTCTCGATCGAGCGCAAGCGCAGGCCGGCGGCAAGGGCGCGCGCGTTGCTCGCGCGATGGAAGCCGCGCGTCTCGCCTTCGTAGGGGGCCCAGATGTGGAAGCCCGCGGGCTGGTGGCTGGCGAGCACCTCGAGCGGCACCCAGCGCGGCGTCGCGCTGCCGCCCGAGCACTTCACGCAGGCCGCGATGGCGTCGCCCCAGCGCAGGCGGCTCTCCGGGCTCGGCACGGGGCCGCAGGCGTTGAAGCGGCCGTAGGCGCGCGTCTGGGCGATGTGCACCATCCACTCGGCAAGGTCGCGCACATCGATCACTTGGATCGGATCCTCGGGCGAGCCGGGGACCGCGAACTCGCCGCCCTGCGCGGCGCGCGCGGGCCAGTATGTGAAGCGGTCGGTCGGATCGCCGGGCCCGACGATGTAGCCGGGGCGCACGATCGTCGCGCGACCCGCGAACGCGGCCTCCGCCGCCTCTTCACACAGCTTCTTGAGCGGCCCGTAGTACTCGTAGCGCGGCCCCATCGACTCGAGTGTCGGGTCAGGCATCGTCGCGCACTCGCCGTCCTCGTCCATGCCTTCGATGTCGTTGCGCGCGTAGGCCGAGATCGAGCTGACATAAATGTAGTGCGCGACATTCGGGGCGAGCAGCTCCGCCGAGGCCTTCACATGCCGCGGGTAGTAGCCGCAGTCGTCGAACACGACATCCCACTGGCGATTCGCGAGCGTCTGAATGCCCGCACCCTTCAGCGGATCGCGATCGCCCTGCAACTTCTCGAGATCGGGGAACAGGCCCGGGTTCGTCTTGCCGCGATTGAAGAGCGTGAGCTCGTGTCCGTGCGGACGCGCGGCCTCGACCAGTGCTGGCCCGAGGAAGCCGGTGCCGCCGAGGATCAGCATGCGCAGCTTCGGGCGCGGGGCGCTGCTCGCGGTCGACTGGCAGGCGAGCGAGCTCGCTCCGAGCAGGGCGGCGGTGGCGGAGGAATACTGCAGCAGCTGGCGGCGATCGAGTTGCATGGGGTGGTGTCTCTACGGGGCGCGAGCGTGCGACAGCATGGCTTCCGCGCTCGCAGGCCGCTGTCAGCGCCATGTAATCGTCCGGTGCATTTTCGCGGCGGCGCGCGTTCGCTAGCCTCGTGCGCGTGAGACGGTTCCTCGCGCTTGCGCTGCTCCTCGCCGCCTGCGGCGACGCCACCGAACCTTCGCGCGAGCCGCCGCCGGGCATGGTCTGGATCCCGCCCGGCGAGTTCGACATGGGCTCGAACGACGGCCTCCCCGACGAGCGCCCGATCCACCGCGTGCGCGTCTCGGGGTTCTTCCTCGATGCGACGGAAGTCACCAACGCCCAGTTCCGCGCCTTCGTCGAGGCCACGGGGCACATGACGACGGCCGAGCGCGCGCCGACCGTGGAGGAGATTCTCGCGCAGGCGCCTCCGGGCACGCCGCCGCCGCAGTCCGACCTCCTCGTCGCCGGCGCGCTCGTGCTCGACCTCACGATGCAGAGCGGTTGGTGGTGGGCGTGGCAGCCGGGTGCCTGCTGGCGCAAGCCGGACGGCGTGCATGCGCTCGGCCCCGAGCACGATGCGCTGCCCGTCGTGCATGTCTCGTGGGACGACGCGGTCGCCTACGCGAAGTGGGCAGGCAAGCGTCTGCCGACGGAGGCCGAGTGGGAGCGCGCGGCGCGCGGCGGCGCGGAAGGGCAGCGCTACATCTGGGGCGCGCAGAAGAACCCCGACGGCCGCGAGCTCGCGAACATCTGGCAGGGCCGCTTTCCCGAGCGCAACACGGTGGCCGACGGCTTCGAGGGCGCCGCGCCCGTGAAGTCGTTCCCGCCGAACGCGTATGGCCTGTACGACATGTCGGGCAATGTGTGGGAGTGGGTGAGCGACTGGTATCGGCCCGACGCATACTCGGAGACGCCCGCGGAGGCGTTCGATCCGCAGGGGCCCGACTCGAGCTACGACCCGCAGGAGCCGAACGCGCCGAAGCGCGTCACGCGCGGCGGTTCGTTCTTGTGCAGCGACAATTACTGCATCGGGTATCGCCCGAGCGCGCGCATGAAGTCGACTCCCGACACGGGGCTCTTCCACACGGGCTTTCGCTGCGCGCAGTCGCCGTGAGCTCACTGGAAACCACGCGCAAGGACTGGCCGAAGCTCGCGCCGGCGCCGCGCGAAGTGCCGCTTTCGTATGGGATCGGGGCGGTGTGCGGCGCGCCTCTGATGCAAGCGGGTCTGCTCTTGCTCGTGTTCGCGCTGTTCCCGATGTGGGGCGTGCTGCCGTACACGGACGCGGCCTCGCTGTGGCGCTACGACGGCGAGCTGGAGCTCTCGACGGCGCGCATCGTGCACATGGAGCGGATGTCTGCCACGGAAGGCGGCGGCAAGGGACGACGCGGCACGCCGATCCAGCGCATCGACTTCGAGTTCGAACACGAGGGCAAGATGCTCGCGGGCACGAGCTACGGCGCGGTGAAGCCTCCTGAGGCGGGCTCGACGGTCGAGGTCGAGTTTCCGCGCGCGCAGCCGCAGTTCGCGCGCATTCGAGGCCTGCGCTCGGACCTGTTCGGCCCCGCGGCGCTGATGTTGCTCCTGCTTCCGCTCACCGGCATGGTGCTCGCCGTCATCGGCCTCGTGCAGGCGCTCCGCGCGCTCGCGCTCGCGAGCCGCGGGCGCTCTGCACTCGGTCGCACGCAGGAGCTCAAGTTCCTTCGCACGCGCAAGCGTCGCGAGTACCACCGCGCGACATACTCGTTCAGCGCCGACGGCGCCGAGATCCGCGGCTCGCGCGACACCACGAACAAGTCCATCTACGAAGACGCTGGCGGGCTACGCGTGCTGTTCGATCCGCAAGCGCCGCAGCGTCACCAGATCGTCGACGAGCTGCCGGTGCCGCCGCGCTTCGACGCGCTCGGACGCCTGCAGCCGCTGCCGACCCGCAAGCTCGCGCTGGCGCTGATCCTGCCGACGCTGGCGTTCGCGGGCTACGCGAGCTGGGCCGTGTGGATGCTCCTGCGCTGAGTTTTCAGCGCGCGAGCAGCTCGACCAAGTCCGCGTCCGTCGTCGCGCGCTCTCCGAGCAGCTCGCGCACGCGCTCGAGCGCCTTCACATGCGGCACGCCGCGGCCGCGCTCGAGCGCGAGCCACGCCGCCGCGAGCTGGACCGTGTGCGGCCCGTCGAGCTCCGCGAAGCGCGCGCGCAGCGTGTCGGGCGTGGCCTTGGGGGCGAACGCGCTGGCTGCGGAGCCGGGGCTCGTGTAGCCGCCGCCGTCGCGATCGATGAACACGGGGTTCGTCGCGGCGAGCGTGTAGGGATTCACGGCAGGCCAGGCGGGCGTCGCGATGGCATCGCCTTCGACGAGGAACACGACCCACGCGTCGTTGCGCTCGCGCAGCGCCAAATCGAAGCGGAGCGTCACATCGAGCGGCTTGTCCGTCTCGCTCGGAACCGGCTGCGTCGCGATGGCGCGTCCGTTCGCGAAAGCGGTCGCCTTGCGCGGGCGCAGCCAGTGCGCGGCCTGCACGCGCAGCTCGAGACTCACCGGCTCGAGATCCGTCGAACGATCGAGCGCGAGACCCATCGCCGGCTTGCCGCTCGCGAGCGCCGTTGCGACGAAGCCTTGGCTGATCGATGTGCGCCCGTCGCGAATCGCGGCGCAGGCGGCCGCCACATCGATCGTTGCTGCATCCTCGCTCGCGCTGGGGACATAGGTGCGGCCTTGGCCGACGGGCTCGCCCACGGTGTGCGAGTCGGACGAGCCGACCGCGAAGATGCGCACGCCGCGGTTCAGCAGCGCGAACCAGTCGCGGAAGAGCCCGAGCGGGTCCTTCTCCTCGGTGGTCGAGTTGAGCATCTCCGTCGCGTCGACGGGCAGCTCGAATGGCGGATCGAAGCGACCGAGGACGCGATCGAGCTGGTGGTGGCCGAAGGGGCTGTTTGTAGCGCTCGGCCAGCGTGGGTGGTTGAGAATCACAACTTGCGCGCCGAGCCCGCGGATGCCCTGCACGATCGTGACGATGTCGCGCGAGCGGAACGGCGGAACGGGATCCGCGGGCGAGAGCGGAAAGGCGTTGAAGTGACCGATGTCGGTCGTCACTTCGTTGCCGACGACGCTCGTGTACCACTTCGAGAGTCCGAGCTCGCGCTGGAAGGGCGCGTAGTCGATGTTGTGGTTGTGGTCGGTCGCAATCGCGAGCTCGACGCCTTCGCCGGCGAGCGTGACCTGCCGCTCGAGCGCGCTCGCGTCGCCGTGGCCCGAGAACTGCAGCGTATGCAGGTGCGTGTCGCAGGCCATGAAGCCGCGCGTGTCGACTTCGCTCGCGAGCGTGAACGAGATGCTCGCCGGAGCCTCGTCGAGCGTGAGCACGGACTCGGCGAGGCTCCACTCGGGGCCGCGCGTCGCGAAGGTGCGATAGGTGCCGCGCGGCAACTCGAGTTCGGCGGCGCCGTCGAGGTACAGAACGCCGTCGCGCGTGGCCGTCGCAGCGGGTTTCGCGAAGAAGAGCGGCGGGCGCTGGCCGTTGGCATCCACGAACGAGACGCGCGCGGGGAGCGCCGAGCCGTCGCGCGCATCGCTCACTCGCACGGCCAGCTTCTGCAGGCGGAACATGTCGCGCACCGAGCGCTCGACGAGCCGCACATCGCCGACCACGATGTCGTCGCTCGGCGTGTCGGGCACGACCTCGAGCAAGTTCGCGCCCGACTTCACGAGTCCCGCAGGCAGCGCGTACCAGCGTTCGACCAGGTCGCCGCCGGTCCGCAGCTGCGCGAACTCCGCACCGTTCATCCGCAGTCGCCAGATGTTGTCGATGCTGCGCTGGCGCAAGTAGAGCATCCACTCGCCCGCGTTCGCGGCGCTGTCAAAGCGCACCTCGAGCTTCGTGCCTTCCGGCTGGAGCGGCGCCTCGGGCCAGTCGGGCGTGGGGTCGTTGCCCAAGTGGTGCAGGGCCGCGTCGAGCACCCGGCCGGGTCGCTCCTGCGGCGCGACTTGGAGGGCGGGGGCGAGGGTGCAGGCAACGAACAGCAGCGTGGGGGACATGGGCGCAGCCTAACCAGCGGAAGCGCCCCGCGCGCGGGACCCGCCCGTGTGCCACAATGCCGGTCCCCCCTTCGCCCGCGACCTCCAAGGACGATGCGAATCCCGCTCCTCACAGTGCTCTGCGGCCTGCTCCTCATGACGCTCGCTCGCGCGCAGGAGTACGGAGCGTGGTACATGCTCGGCCGCTTCGAGGGCGAGTTCGCCAAGAACAGCACCGCGCAGGTGTTCGCGCCCGAGCGCAGCGTGAAGGTGCAACTCAAGGCTGGTGCCGACGGGCCCGACCTGTCCGCCAGATACGACGGCATGGACAAGGCGCCGATCGCATGGCGCAAGCTCTCGGGCGATGCCGCGCGCAACGCGCTCGACGTGGGCGCGCTCGATCTCAACGCGCTGTGTCCGCCGCCGCCCTCGCGCAAGGGCAATGTCGACAACGCGGTCGTGTACCTCTACCGGCGCATCGATGCGGCGAGCGAGCTGCGCGTGCCCGTTTCGCTCGGCAGCGACGACGGCGTCAAGGTCTGGCTCAACGGCGAAGTCGTGCTCGACAAGCACGTGCCGCGCGGATTCAACGTCAGCTCCGACGCGCTCACGCTCGCGTACCAGCCCGGCGCGAACCACTTGCTCGTCAAGGTCACCAATGGCGGCGGCGCCTTCGCGTTCCAGATCCAAGGCCGCACGCGCATTTCGCAGGAGGCGATCAACGAAGCCATCGATCGCGGCGTGCAGTTTCTGATTCGCGAGCAGCTCGTCGACGGCTCGTGGGGTTGCTGGGAGCACTGGGGCGCGGGCCATCCGGTGTACGTCGCCTACACGCTGATGAAGTGCGGCGTGAAGAAGGATCATCCCGCGGTGCGCATGGCGCTCGAGCTCATGAACCATCGCGCGATGGACACGACCTACGCGCGCGCGTGCGCGCTGCTCGCGCTCGAAGCGCGCGGCGACGCCGAGTCGCGCGAGCGCATGCAGGAGCTGCTCGGCGAACTCGTCGCGACGCAGGGAACGAGCGGACTGTGGGATTACTCCGAGTATCCCGGCGGTTTGAAGCTCCCGGTCGACATGTCGAACACGCTCTACGCGGCGCTCGCGCTGCGCGTCGCTTCGAAGAGCGGGCTCGAGATCGATCCGGGTGTGTGGACCAAGCTCGCGGGCGGAGTGCTGCGGTGCCAAGAGAAGCCGCGGCCGATGACCGGTGGCGGCAAGCGCGAGATGGCGGGCTTCGGCTACTACATCGGCAGCGAGGCGTTCGGCTCGGTGACGACGGGTGGGCTCTCGTGCCTCGCGATCGCGGAGCAAGAGGGTGCGTCAAGCCTGCAGGCCGCGGTGAAGAGCAAGCTCGGGCCCGCAAAGACGCTCGCGCTGAACTGGCTCGAGCACCACCTCGAGTGGGTCGGCAATCCGGGCCACGGCACGGGCCATCACTACTTCTGGATCTATGGCATCGAGCGCGTCGGTGCGCTGCTCGCGACGGAGAAGATCGGCGAGGTCGATTGGTACTGGGATGGCGCGTCGTACCTCGTGCGCGCACAGCGCGGCGACGGCTCGTGGAATCCGGAGAACTACATCGATCACCAGTACCTCGACACCTGCCTCGCGCTCCTGTTCCTGAAGCGCGCCACCGCGCGCGGCTCGGGCGGGACCTCGAAGGTGGGCGTGTACGAGCTCGACGATCCCAAGCTGTCCGTGCAGCTGCGCGCGACGGGCGACACGCCGCTCACGCTGTGGGTGAGTGGACTCTCGGACGAGGAGCAGGCGCGCTTCAAGCCGCAGGAAGGCGCGGACCTCGATGTGGCAAAGATCGAATACTTCGCGCGCTTCGAAGGCGACAAGGATGCGCGGCCCGCGCTGGTCGGCAGCGTGCAGGGCGCGCCGGCGCGACGCACGGAGCTGCAGCGCTTCGCGCTGCGCCATACCTTCGATCGCCGCGGCCGCTGGCTCGTTTCGGCCAAGGTGCACCTGCGCGCGGCGGGCTCTTCCAACATCGAGGTCGTGGCGTCGGAGGAACTCGCGATTCCGATCGATGGCGTGGTCGATCCAGCGCGCCTCCTGTACGCGGCCGATCGCGGCCGCAACCTCTTCCATGGCGCGAAGCTGAAGGCCGAGAGCTCTTCCGTCGAGGGCGGCGAGGGCGCTCACCTCGCGACCGACGGCAACCACGGCTCGCGCTGGCGCTGCGCGCGGAACGACACCAATCCGTGGTTGCGCATCACGCTCGAGCGGCCGGCGCGCGCGGACGGTCTGCTGCTCTCCCACGGCCTCGCGCGCCTCTCGGACATGGCCGCGCCACGCGCCAGCCGCATCGCGGTCGTGGTCAACAAGACTCAGACCTTCGCGGTCGACATGCCAGAAGATGTGCATGGGAAGGGGTGCCTCTCGTTGGGCGGGCTCCTGAGCGTGCGCGAAATCGAGGTGCGCATCTTGGCGAGCGAAGGGCGCGCACATGGCGAGCCCGTGGGCTTCTCGGAAATCGAGCTCGTGAAGAACAACTAGCCGCGCTCAGGCTCTCGCGCAATCCCGCGGGATTCTCTGTCCGAATCCGTGCCGTGGTTCGTTTGAGTGCGCGTGAGCTACTTCACAGGATCCGTCGGAGAGCGCGCGTGCGCCTCGGGAACCAAGGTCGCGAACTCGTGTCGTGGAAGTGGGCCGAGGCGGACTCGCCGACCAGACGGCCGCGCGCCTGCCAAGGCCCGACGCGCTCGCGCGCGCCTGCGCCTAGCCCTTGACGCCCGAGCTCGATTCCATGCGGCGCGCGACCTCGTCGAGGGCGCGTCGCATGGCCTTGCGCGCCGCCTCCGGCGACGAGACGCCGAGCTCGAGAGCGACTTCTTCGTAGGAGGCGTCGAGCTCGAGGCGCAAGAGCAACGCCGAGCGCACTTTCTCATCGAGCGCGGCCAACGCGCGCTCGTACAGCTCTTGCCGGGCGAGCGACTCGACGATGTCGCGGCCGTTGGGATCCGCAGGGCTGGGATAGTTGGCCTCGGTCTGTGTGACATGCCGCCGCTGCAGCTCGACGCGGCACACATCGATCGCGAGGTTGCGCGCGATCGTGCGCAGGAAGCCCCAAAACGCGGCGGGGGAGTCGCGATCGAAGCTGGCGATCTCGGCCCATGCGCGAACGAAGACCTCCTGCACGAAGTCTCCGGTTTCCCACAGCGCGCGCACCTCGCGCGGCAGGCGACCGCTGAGGTAGCGATCGAGCGGTCCGTAGAGGCTTGCGAACAGCGCCTCGGCGGCCACGGCGTCTCCGCGACGGGCGGCCGCGATCAGTTCCTGGGACGGGAGCATTCGCAGCGGCGCCTTGGATCTGCACAATGTACGACCATGCGTCCTGCGGAGTGTGCGCTTCGCGCGTCCCGATGGCAAGTGTCGACCTCTCGAGCATGACCATGGATTCCGACTCGCGCGGCCAATTGCTCGAGAAGCTCCTGAGCGGAGAGACGGAGCTCTCCGCGAAGGAGCTCGAGTCGCTTTCGCCCGCGCAGCGCGATGCGCTCAAGCGCCTTGCCGGATTGCTCGGCACTCCGCGTTCGTCTCCCGAGCCGGGACCGGAGACGCGCGCCAAGTTCGAAGAGCTGATGCAGGCGGGTTTCCGCACATTCGGACTGCTCGGCAGCGGCGTGCACGCGTCGGTCTACGACGCGGAGGACCTCACGCTCGGTCGCCGCGTGGCGCTCAAGGTCGTGCACTCCGGATGGAACGACGAAGCTGCGCAGCGCGTATTCCTGCGCGAGGCGCGCACACTTGCGCGCATCCAGCATCCCAATGTCGTGTCGGTCTGGTCCGCTGCGCCGAGCGAGGGACGCCTGCTGATCGCACTCGAGTTCATCGAGGGAAGCAACCTGCGGCAGACGCTCGCGGCGCGCGGAGTTCTCGAGCCGCTCGAGGCGGCACGCATCGGCCGCGACATCGCCGGAGCGCTCGCGGCCGTGCACGCCGTTGGAATCCTGCACCGCGATGTCAATCCGAACAACATCATGCTCGAGTCGAGCGGCCGCGCGGTGCTGCTCGACTTCTCCGTCGCGCGCTTGAAGGGCGCGGAGGGACTGCGGCGCGGCGGCACGCTCGGTTCGCCGGTGTTCGAGGCGCCCGAGGTGCTCGCCGGAGAGGCGCCGACGGAGCGTTCGGATGTGTACGCGCTCGGGGTCTTGCTCGTGTGGATGTGCAGCGGCGCGAGTCCCTTCGAAGGCGAGACTTGGGAGGACCTGCGGCGGGCAGCGATCGGGGGACGCCGCCGCCCGCTGGCCGAAGTCGCGCCCGCCATGCCTGCTCCACTGCGGCGCATCGTCGAGCGCGCGCTCGCGCGCGACCCGGTCGAGCGCTACGAGAGTGCGAGCGCGCTCAAGGCGGACCTCGGCATGTTCCTCGTCGGTCCGCGCCTGCGACGCTGGGGCTTCGCCGCCTTCGCGCTCGTAGTGGCGCTCGCCGCTTACGCGTGGACGCGCGATCCGCTGCCGCCTTCGCACGAGTCGGTCGTCGATGTGCGCGACTACGCGGAGGAAGCGCTGATCGAGGCTTTCGGCTCGCACCAGATCGAGAAGCTGCGCACGCGCTCGCAGTCGATGCAGACCTTGCGTGCATGGCACATTCTCGGCGCGCCCGTGGGGCTCGAGGACCTCGGTCGCGAGTACGCCGATCCGCTCGAAGGTCTCGAGGAGTTCAAGGGCGCGCGGCTGCGCGTTCCGGAGGACCACGCCACGATCGGCGCGGCACTCGAGGCCGCGAGCTCGGGCGACGTCGTGCTCGTCGGGCCGGGCGTCTATCGCGAGAACCTCAAGCTCGGCTACCGCTCGATCGCCGTCGTCGGCGTCGCGGGCGCCGCGCGCACGGTGATCGATGGCAGTGGCGAGCGCATGCCGACCGTGTGGTGCGGCAAGAAGGACGCGCCGCCGAGCGAGACGCAGCTGCGCGTCGTCGTGCGCGGGCTGGGCATCACCGGCGGGCTCGGCCTCAATGTGCCGTCGTCGTACCCCGGCGGCGACTGGTACGGCGGCGGCGTGTTCATCTTTGGCGGTGCGCTCGACGCGACGATCGAGGACTGCGCCATGTGGGACAACGGTCGCGAGGGCACGACCTTCGGCGGCGGCCTGCTGCTCTCGGGCGGCAACAACCGCATGCTCGTGCGGCGCTGTCTGTTCGTCGGCAACGGGGCCTGGGCCTGCGGCGGCGGAGCGATGCTCGACGGCGGCTTCGGGCGCTTCGAGCACTGCACCTTCGTCGACAACTACTCGGGCAACTTCCTCGGACAGCAGGGCGGCATCGGCGTCGCCAACGGCGCGGAGCTCGAAGTCTTCGACTCGATCCTGTGGGGCAACTCGGGCGAGCAGGT
>Ga0194131_10002794_pt1 | contig 28315 bp, 19 predicted proteins | sample TA2KigO120mmetaG_FD_148631 | JGI IMG/M metagenome (GOLD analysis project Ga0194131, IMG submission 148631) | Freshwater microbial communities from Lake Tanganyika, Tanzania - TA2015053 Kigoma Offshore 120m | ecosystem: Environmental > Aquatic > Freshwater > Lake | place: Tanzania: Lake...
GCCGCTTCTTGCAGTTCCCGACCTATCAAGAGGACGCGAAGGAAACGGCGAACCGGACCATTCGCAACTTCTACCTGGCTCTGCTGCACGCCGTGGGAGACAAGCGCGAAAACTTCGGCGAACTCGACTCGAAGATGCCTGCCGCCGCGCAAGCCGGACCGCTGGCGGAGATCATGGCGTGAGGCTTTGAACCTCGCCGGACTCTACTGAAAAATGGAATGACACCGCCGACACGCATGCTCACCCCCAACCAACTCGACCGCCGCACGGCACTCAAGGGCATCACGCTCGGGGCCGGCGGCCTCCTGTTGGCACCGCTGTTGCAGAAGATCGCCGCGGCGGCTGAGGGCCGCACCGTGGTGCCCAAGCGAGTCGTTTTCATCGTCTTCGACAACGGCTTTCGCGAGATCGACGGCACGTTGCCCGAGGGCGTGCCGCTGGCATCCGAGAAGCTGCGGCAGATCCCCCTCAAGGGATTGAAGCTGCCTTTGGACATCGAGCCGTTCGCGCCGTTTCAGGACCGGTTGACGATCCTGCACGGCTTGCGCGGCACCAACGCCGTGGACCACGGCGGTTACTTCGCGGCCCTGACGGGGATTCCGGGCAACAAGCACTCGGCGCTCGGCATCTCGATCGACGCGGCCATCGCGCAGCAACTGCCGGCCGTGTTTCCGCTGCTCGGCCTGGGTGCCGCCAACGGCGGGCCGACGACCGCGTATTGCTCGTCGGCCTGGACCGCGGGCAAGCCGATCGCGATGCAGTGCCAGCCGGAAATGGCGTATGAATCGCTCTTCGGCAGCGTCGGCGCCACGCGAAATGATTTCGCGACCCGCAAGAACCTGCTCGACTTCGTCCGCAGCGACGTGCAGCGGGTCCGCACCGAAATCGCGGGGCCGGAGCGGGAGTTGCTGGAAGCTCACCTCGAAGCGCTCGAGTCTCTCTCCAAACGCAACGGCCAACTCTCCGACCAGTACCAGAACGGCACGCTGAACAAGCACGCTCCGAAGCTGCCGGAGAAGTTGAGCTTGTTCACGGACATCGCGGCAGCTCAGGTGGACATCGCCACGGCGGCGCTGGTGGCGGGCCTGACGAACGTTGTGACGATCTCCTCCGGCCTCGGTGGCCTGATGTCGAAATATACCGGCATTTGCAACGGCGATGGACACGGGCTGGGGCACGGTGGCGTTGATAAGGATTTACCTTTCAAGCGGCCGTTCGAGCCGCTGTCGCACTACCACAACTACCTCGCCAAGCAGGCGGCGCGGATGCTGACGAAGCTGCAGGAGACGAAGGAAGGCAGCGGCACGATGCTGGACAACACCCTGCTGGTGTTCATGAGCGATTCGGCCAACCAGCAGCACTCGTGGAAGGGAGCGAACTGGCCGGTCGTGCTCGTTGGCAATCTCGGCGGCAAACTGAAGACGGGTCAGTTCCTGTCGTACCCGGTCAAGGCCCAGGCCGCGGGCGGAGATGGCGGCAACCAGACGTTCGGCACGGCCTACGGCACGAACCCCTACACCAACGCCCTGTACGCCACGCTGCTGACCGCGGTCGGCAAACCGTGCGACGCGTTCAACCGCTCGCCCAGTTCGACGGAAGCGAAGGAAACCTACGCCCCGCTGCCCGAAGTGCTCAACGCGTAGGCGCTTTGCAAGGTGCGTGAAATGCGACTTCTGAACCAATATCTCCCTTGTCTTGCACTGACGCTGCTGGTGGCAATCGTCGGTCAGCCTTGTCGCGCCCAGGATGCGTCCGACGTGGCGAAGGTGATCGTGCCGTTCGTCGAGAAGCATTGCGTCAAATGCCATGGCGCCGAGAAGCCGAAGGCGGGTCTGTCGCTGCACACCTTCAAGGACGAGAAGGCGATCCTCAAGGAGCGAAAACTCTGGGACGCGGCGCTGCACCTGATCGAATCGGGCGAGATGCCGCCGGAGAAACAGCCGCAGCCGACTGCGGAGGAGAAAGCGGCGTTCGCGAAAAGCCTCCGTGCCACCTACGCGAAGGCCGATACCGGCAAACCCGATCCGGGGCGAATCCTGATTCGGCGGCTCTCGCGAACCGAGTACGGCAACACCGTTCGCGATCTGTTGCAGCTCGATCTGGATTTCAAGCCCGAACTCGAATTGCCGTCCGACGCCATCACGCACGGCTTCGACAACAACGCCGAGGCCCTCACGATCTCGCCCTCGCTGCTGGATCGCTACATGGCGGCCGCGGAGATGATTGCGGAGCGAGCGATTCGCGCAGAGCTTCCCAAGCGAGAACTTCTGAGCCCTGAAAATGCCAACGGAATTTCTCCCAGCTTCGGAGGTGTCGCGAACGTGCCTGTCGCCAAGGTGGTCGAGATGCTCTCGGCACTGGCCGAGGCCAATCCCAAGGACGCCCTCGTCCGCTATCGCCTGGCCCGGACGCATGCGGCGGCTTATGGAGGCAAAGCCGAAAAGGTGCCGGTGCTCCCCGGCAAGGAATCCGAGGGCGTCTGGTTCGGTGCCAACCCCGGTCACCTCCCGTTCGAGGTCAAACGCACGGACGATCCAGCGAAGTTGAAACCAGCACGGGAACACGTCGATCGAGCCATGCAACGCTATCGCGAAGTGCTCCAGCTCGAGCCGGAGAATCTGGCCGCTCGGTTAGGCCTGGCGTGGTGCATGCTTCAGTCCGGCGACAAGACCACCGCGATGGCGGAGCTTCGCGCGGTGATCGACGCGGCATGGATCAAGGAAAAAGATTTCCTACCGGTCGATTGGAAGATGTCATCGGTGGTGCTCGAAGGTGCCGGTCAGCTTTCGCCGTTGCTCGACAAGAAAGAGGACGCCAAGGAGATCGCTACTCTGAAAGAGCGGACAGGACAGCTCCAGAAGACCGCCAACAGCAGCCCCTGGAGGCCCTATCGCCTGCTCGACTCCAGTTCGGACAACGCCGGGTTGACGGGGCCGTTCTATGTCACCAAAGAGGGGAATTCGGTTGGGGTCGAGGCTCTCCTCAAGTACGCGAGTACCGACGAATTCCTTTTCCGCGTGACGCTGTTTGTGGAAAAGAGTTCGGAGCCAGTGCGCGTGGCGCTGTTCGTGGGCGGGCCCGGCTTGCCGGAATACTCCACCACGGACGAACGCGACCAAATCCTGGGAGGGATTCGCGACCGCCCCTCGATCAAGATTCTGAAAATCGCCGAGGTGACGGCGCGGTCGATCGAGACGCCGCAACAGATCGAGGTGCTGGTCAGCCGTCGCGGTCGGAGCGGTCCGATCGGCATCCTGGGCATCGGGTTGGTCAAACCCAAGAGCGACTCATCGCCGGTTCGGCTGCACTTCAAATTGGAGGCGGAAGGACCGCTCCCACCGCTGTCGCACCAGCATGTTCTCGCCTGTTCCGCCGACAAGTCGCAGGCCGAGCAGACACGCGAGATCGTCGGCCGATTGCTCCCGCGAGCGTTTCGCCGTCCCGTCACGCCGGACGAGATTGAAGCGATCGCCAAATTCGCGGATCGAGCCGTGGCGGACGGGCAAAAATGGGAAGTGGGCATGCAGCACGCCTTGCTGGCGACGCTCTGCTCGCCGAAGTTTCTGTTCCGTCCGGAACTGGACGACCGACCCGATTCCGCCGAGCCACACCCGATCGGTGAATTCGAGTTGGCGTCGCGCCTCAGCTACTTCCTCTGGAGCAGCCTGCCCGACGACGAGTTGTTCAGGCTGGCCGGCCAGCAGAAGCTGTCGGCGAATCTGGAACCGCAGGTTCGGCGAATGTTGCGGGACCCCAGAGCGAAAGCATTGGTCGACAACTTCGCCTTGCAGTGGTTGCGACTGGACTCGCTGTGGTCGCACCAGGTCGACGCGAAGCTGTTCCCCAAGTTCGATAAGGAACTGCGCGACGCGATGCAGCAAGAGACGCAATCGTTCCTGCACAACATGCTTCGCGAGGACCGCAGTCTGCTGGAGTTGATCGATGCCGATTACACGTTTTTGAACAGCCGGCTGGCCGACCACTACCGCATTGCCGACACGCTCGGCAACCCGCCCGGCGCAAAGGTGGAAAAGAAGGGAGACACAATCCCGCGGGACCGCTTCGTGCGCGTGCAGTTGCAGGGAAGCGAACGGGGCGGGCTGCTGACTCAGGGCAGCGTCCTCACGATCACATCGCCTCCGACGCGCAGTTCGCCGGTGAAGCGCGGGGCGTGGGTGCTGGAAAACATTTTGGGAACGCCTCCTCCGCCTCCGCCGCCCGATGTGCCGGAGCTGGACCCGAAGGAAGTGACCGCCACCAACCTCCGCGAACGCCTGGAACAACATCGCGCCAACGCGGTCTGTGCGAGCTGCCATTCCAAGGTCGATCCGCTGGGTTTTGCCTTCGAGAACTACGACGCCGTCGGAGCGTTCCGCAAGAGCGAAGCCAACAAGCCTATCGACGCAAGCGGCACGCTTCCGGATGGCCGAAAGATCAACGGCATGGCCGATCTCAAAAAGGCGTTGCTCGCGGACAAGGAAAAATTCGTCCGACATTTATCCGAGAAGATGCTGACCTACGCTCTGGGCCGAGGGGTCGAGTATTACGACAAGCGTGCCGTCGATCGGATCGTGTCCGAGGTGGCCAAGGATGACTTCAAATTCTCCCGGATGGTAATCGCGACTGTGCAAAGCGATCCATTCCGGCTGCGAAGAGGAAAAAACCAGACACCATGAACAAACACAATCATCTATCGCGTCGAACAGTGTTGCGTGGCCTCGGGGCCGGAATCGCCCTTCCCTGGCTGGAAGCGATGGGACCGATCGCCTCGTGGGTTCACGCCAACGACAAAACCCCCGCCGCTCCCAATCGGCTGCTCTGGTGCTACGTGCCGAACGGCACGGTCATGCCCAGCTGGACGCCGAAGGAGGAGGGCCCGCTGAATGATCTGCCGCCGATTCTCCAGGAAGTGAAGGACTTCGCAGGCGACATCACCGTCCTGACGGGACTGTCGGCTCGGGCGGCAAACGGTGGTGGCGGGGCGCATGCCCGCGCCATGGCGGCGTTCTTGACTGGCGTCACTCCGCTGAAGACCGAAGGAACGAACTACCGGGCCGGGGTCAGCGTGGATCAGGTCGCGGCGTCGAAGATCGGAGATCAGACTCGGCTGGCCTCGCTGGAGGTCGGCACCGAAGAGAACACCGGCTTCTGCGACTTCGGGTACAACTGCGTCTACAAGGGAACGATGTCGTGGCGCTCGGCGACCCAGCCGATGATCAAGGAAGTCCGGCCGAAGCTGGTCTTCGAGCGGCTGTTCGGCGGCAACGACGCCAATCGCGCAAAACGCGATGCCTTGCGCAAGAGCGTCCTCGATCAAGTGCGCGAAGACTCGAAGTCGCTGGCCAGTCGCCTCGGCGCCGACGATCGCCGTCGCCTGGACGACTACCTGACCGCCGTCCGCGACATCGAACAGCGGATCGAGCGGGCCGCGAGTTTCCCGCCGTTGGCCAAGCCGGAATTGTCGATCGAGCCCGGCATTCCCAAGGACTACCAGGAACATTGCCGGCTGATGTGCGACCTGATCGTCCTCGCGTTTCGATCGGACATCACGCGCATCGGCACCTTCGCGTTGTTGAATGAAGTGAGCGAACGGTCGTTCCCGGAGCACGGCATCAAGGAAGGGCACCACGGGATCACTCACCAAGCCGAGCGAGGGTACCCGCAACTCACGCTGGTCAATCAGTTGCACCTGCGGCAACTGGCTTATCTGCTCGGAAAGCTCAAGGCGGTGAAGGAAGGCTCCGGCACGCTGCTGGACCACTGCCTGATTGCGTACGGCAGTGCGATCAGCAATGGAGCGTCGCATTCCAACTCAGACCTGCCGATCCTGCTGGCGGGCAACGCCGGCGGGACGGTCAAGACGGGCCGCCATATCCGTTACGAGAAGGACACGCCGCTCAACAACCTGTGGTTGTCGATGCTCGAACGGGTCGACGTCCGCGTCCCGTTCCTCGGCGACAGCACCGGGAGCCTGCGTGGGCTGTAAGTCTGGGTGAGAAGCCGGAGACAAGACCTGGAAGCCGTCAGGTGAGAACGCCTGGCCAGTTATGAGGACCTGAAATGCGACTGCTGAAGCAATATCTCCCCTGTCTTGCACTGACGCTGCTTGCTGCAATCGGCGGCGTGCCCTGTCGCGCCGCCGAGCCAGGGGCCGACGCGAAAACCGTGCGCTCGTTTCTCGACGCGCACTGCGTCCGTTGCCATGGCAAGGAGGATCCAGAAGGAAAGGTCTCCCTGCACGCTCTTGCCTTCGACTCAAAAGCTCCCCAGGACCTCGAGACTTGGAATCGGGTTTACGAGCAGCTCTTCAACGGCCAGATGCCGCCGCCGGATAGAAAACAGCCTCCCAAAGCAGATCGGGAGTTCGCGGTTGCCTCGATCAAGTCGAGCCTGAAGGCGGCCGGCGTGAAAATGGATGAACTCAAGGAACTGCTGCCGAGCCGAGGCAACTGGGTCGATCACGACGCGCTCTTCTCCGGCAAGGCCGTGGGCGAAGCGGACACGCCCAGCCGCGTCTGGCGGTTGTCGCCCGAAAGCTACCGGCAGTTCTTCCTCCGGCTCAATAGCCAGTTCTCGCTCGGTCTGGACCATATCCTGTTTCCCAGTTCGTCGCGCGAGTCGCCGCTCAAAGCGCCGTGGAACCTGCCTCGGAAATGGGATTTCACCGACTACTCGTCGATGCACCGGATCAGCGGAACGGAGTACGAGCACCACCTGCGCAACTGCCAACGGTTCACGAAGGAGATCGTCCCCAGGATCGGTCGCTCGCCGTCGCTCGGGAAACTGGCGAAGGCGCTGAACGCGGGCAAGGCGGCGACGCCCGAGCAGTTGGAAGCGGCGGTCGCCGAGACCTTTGACGTGCTGCTGCGCCTGCCGCTCGACCCCGCCACGTTGAAAGTGCAGAGCGAAAACCTCGGAAAGCTGCTCCAGTCGATGGAAGCCCCGTTGGCCGTGAACCAGTTCCTGATCTCCGTGCTGTGCCATCCGGAGGTGCTGTATCGCATCGAGCGACCGGCCGGAGACGCGAAACGAGGACCGATGGCGGCGCGGCATACCGCGAGGGCCATCGCCTTCACGCTGACCGACCGTGAGCCGGATGCGATTCTGTGGCAGGCGGCCGTCGAAGGAAAGCTCACGACCAGCGAAGAGGTGCGAAAGCACGTCGAACGCATCTTTCACGGCATCATCGCAGACCTCCGCCAGTCCGACGACCCGCGCTTATCGACCAAGGCGATGAACGATCCGGACATCCCCAAGTCGCGGCTGCTGGGCTTCTTCCAGGAATACTTTGCCTACACGACCGCGCCCGATGTCGCGAAGTGTACGGAAACCGTGTACGAACTTCAGTCGGGACTCGGATGCGGGTTCCAGATGGGATTCGCCGGGCATTTCGTCCGCGACACCGACCGGTTGGTCGAGTGGGCATTGGAATCCGACCAGGAAGTGCTGCGGACCCTGCTGACAACCCGCAAGTCGTTCTTGCAAGGACAATATCCGCTGAACTACCAAATTCGACTCGTCCGGCTGCTCGAACAGAAGAAGCGGAACGCCGAGCGGGCCGCAAAAGAAGGCAAGCCCGTCGATGAAACCAACCTCAATCACGAATTGAAAAAGCTCAATGATGGGCCAGGTTCTGCGCCAGATACATTTCAGGGCAGCCAGTCCAGTCATTCGCGGGACATTTATGGTGTGCAGAGGACAGATCCCGAAAAGCACTGGGCCGGTGTTGTGTTCGAGCGTCGCGGAAACCCTGTCCTCATTGCGAAGCCCCGAACTCCCGCTCCCAGCTATGACGATTGGCTCGCCGGCAAACCTTATGACGCCCACCCCGAAGAGCGGATCGGCATTCTCACGCAAGCCAGTTGGTTGATGTCGATGTCGTCGAACTTCGACAACCACGCGATTCATCGCGGTCGCTGGATTCGCGAACGGTTGCTCGGCGGGCGCATCCTGGAGGTGCCGATCACCGTCAATGCGATGCTGCCGCCCGAACCGCATCGTGGCCTGCGCGACCGGATGCAAGTCACCCGCGAGGCATACTGCTGGAAGTGCCACAAGACGATGGACCCGCTCGGCCTGCCGTTCGAGCAGTACGACCACATCGGCCGTTACCGTGAGAAGGAGATCGTCGTCGACAAGGAGAAGAACAAGGCCACCACCGGCCGGCGGACGATGACGTCGATTCCCATCGACACGACTGGCGCCATCACCGACAGCGGCGATCCGAAGATCGACGGCGAGGTGAAGGGTCCGTTCGATTTGATCGAAAAGCTGGCCTCATCGGAGCGCGTCGAGCAGGTGTTCGTGCGGCACGTCTTCCGCTACTACCTCGGCCGCAACGAAACGCTCGCCGACGGACCAACGCTCGTCGCCGCCCACAAGGCCTACCGCGAAAGCAAGGGCAGCATGAAGGCGCTGCTCGTGTCGCTGCTGTCGTCGGAATCCTTCCTCTATCGAACCGTCCCGACCACCCCCATTCCCACAACAACCGTTCCACCAAAGACAACCTCACAACTAAAATGAACCTCTCAAATCCGCTCAACATGGTCACTCCGGACCAGGTTACCCGCCGCAATGCGCTCAAGGGCATCACGCTCGGCGCCGGGGCCGTGGTGCTACAGCCGTTCCTGAATGCGCTGGCGGCCGAGGCAAGCGGCGAAGCACCGCCGCCGCGGGTGGTGTTCGTGATCGAGAGCAACGGACTCTGGCCGTATCATCTCCGGCCGAAAAGTTTGGATGTGAAGAAAGGGGACCAGTGGCTGGAAGCTTCGCTCGCTGACCATCAGCTTCCCGAACCGATTGCGCCTCTGACGCCGTTCAAAGACCGGATGACGATTATTCAAAACTTGTCGTGCAAGCATGCCTTTCCGAATCATGGCTCTGGTTACGGCGCGCTGGGTTGTTACAACGCGCGTGCCAGCCAGGCCAACGGCGCGTTCAACGATCCACTGGCCCAGACGATTGATCACGCGCTGGCCGGATCGCTCCCCGGCATCATTCCGGTCGTCGGCTTGGGCGTGCATATGAATCCGGAGACCACCTTTGCCAACACCGTATCCGTCGTCTCCCGTAAGCGACCGCTCCCCATCGTCTGCAAGCCGGACGTTGCCTTCGGTTCGCTCTTCGGCAGCGTCGCCGAGGGCAAGGCGGGGCAGGCGTTTCAGGCTCGGAACAACCTGCTGGACTGGGCTCAGTCCGACATCAAGCGGGTTCGGGGCGAACTCCCGGCGATGGACCGCGAAAAGCTCGATATCTACCTCGACACCTTCGAGCAGATGCGCACCCGCGAGGACAAAGTCGCGAAGATCAAAGACCGCCTCAAGGCCAACCTGCCCGCAATCGACAAGTTCAACAGCAAGCTCCAGACCGACCGCTTCGAGGCTCAGTGTGTCGTGGCCGTCGCGTCGCTCGCGTCGCGATTGACGAACGTGGCGGTCATCGACGCCTCCTGTGGTCCACACGGCTACAAGACTTGGAAGGAATTGCGCGTGGACATCGACGCGCACGCGATCGGTCACACGCACCCGGACAGTCCCGAGCGCGACAAGAACGCCGTTCCGATCCGTCAGTTCCATGCCACGCGGGTGGCCGACCTGGCGAAGCGGCTCGCAGCCATCCCGGAAGGCAATGGCACCATGCTCGACAGCACGCTCATTATCTGGATGAGCGATTCGGCCGAAGAACATCACGGCCAGGGAATGCAGTGGCCCCTGGTTCTCGTCGGCAATCTGGGCGGAAAGCTCAAGACAGCCGGGCGCTACCTGCAGTTCCCCAACTACGGCGCCAAAGGCCATCGCACGTTGGGCAACTTCTATCTCTCCCTGCTGCAAGCCGTTGGCGACAAACGCGAAAAGTTCGGCGATGCCGATCCCGGGCTCAAGGACATCGACACCGCCGGCCCCCTGACAGAGATCTTGGTGTGAGGCTTTGAACCTCACCGGACTCTACTGAAAAATGGAATGAAACCGCCGACACGCATGCTCACACCCAACCAACTCGATCTCCGCACGCTTCTCAAGGGCATCGCTTGCTTCCTTGCAGCGATCCTCATCCTTGCACCAAAAGTGCATGCCGGTAACCAGCCGGGACGGGTGGTGGAGGTGGTCGATGGCAACACGCTCAAGATCGTTAGCATCGACGGTAGTGGCAAGGAGTCGGACAAGCCGGCAACATTCGGCATTCGAGGGGTCGCAGTGCCGGCACTGGATCAGCCGTTTGGCAAACAGGCCCTGGCCCGGCTCAAGGAAATGGTGGAAGGAAAGAAGGTTGTCTGGAACGGCCCGATACCGCGTGCGAACAATCCGGGGCGCGCCCTCCATTTCCGAACCGAAGACGGAAAATCGCTCGCTGTGCAAATGCTCTCCGAAGGATTGGGCCGGGTCGTCGTCGAGGAACTGGAATCCAAGCCGGCGAAACCTGGCGAGGCGAAGAAGGTCAGCCCCGAGGAAACCGCGGCAGTCGCCGCTGAGCGCGAAGCCCGCGAAGCCAAACGCGGACTCTGGGGGGAAAAGGGTGCCGAGTCGCCCAAGGAAATCAAGAACAGCATCGGTATGAAGCTGGTCCCCATTTCGCCCGGCAAGTTCACGATGGGCTCACCGGAATCGGAAGCGAGCCGCGAGGCGCAAGAGGTCCAGCACGAGGTGGAACTCACCAGAGGCTTCTCCATGAGTGCCCACGAGGTCACGGTCGGCCAGTTCAAGCAGTTCGTGGCCGACACGAAATACCAGACCGACGGGGAACGCGACGGCAAGGGCGCTTACGGCGTCAACGAGGCGGGCAAGATTGAAGAGATTCACGCCCGGTTCACCTGGAAAACCCCCGGCTTCGAACAGACCGACGATCATCCGGTGGTCGATGTGTCGTGGCAGGATGCCAAGGCGTTTTGTGCCTGGCTGAGCAATAAGGAAAAGAAAACCTACCGCCTGCCGACCGAGGCCGAATGGGAATACGCCTGTCGCGCCGGCACAAAGACCGCCTATGCCCATGGCGACGATCCCGAAGGCTTGGCGGCGACGGGCAATGGCGCCGACGCCAGCGCGCGAGCCAGGTTTCCCGGCTGGTCCATCGGCATCAAGGGAAAGGACGGGCACCTCTTCACCGCCCCCGTGGGCCAGTTCAAGGCAAACGCCTTCGGCCTGCACGACATGCACGGCAACGTGTGGGAATGGTGCGAGGACCGTTACGTGCCGAACAGCTATCCCAAAGAAAAACAGGTCGATCCGACCGGGCCGGCGGAAGGCAAGGCCAGGGTCCAGCGCGGCGGCGGCTGGTCCAGCGATGCGAAACGCCTGCGCTCCGCCTCACGGGTCGGCCGCGACCAGTCCGCCTACCGGGGATGCTACCTCGGCTTCCGCGTCGTCCTGGCGCACTGACTTCCAAGAAAAATCCCGCCGACCAATCCCTCTAACAGAAAGAGAACTCCATCATGTTTCAATCCTCATTCATCGCCGGAATTCTGAGTATTTGCGCGTCCTTTACTTGGGCAACTTGCGCCATGGCGCAGGAGCAGAAGCCGGCCGTTGATGCGAAAAAGTCCGGCGGCGGGCGCGTGGCCTACATGCTGCTCGTCAACGGCGGAGTTCACGATGCCGTCGTCAAGGCGGCGAACATCGAAGGGCACCTGACCGTGGACCCGCCCTACGTCGGCACGTGGCATGGGTTCCTCAAAGGAATGGAAGCGATTCAGAAAGGCCGGCTCGATCCGGTCGAACAGGGCAAGATCGACGTGATGCTGATCGGCACACTAAATTGCTATCCCAACGCGGAAACTTGGAAGAATCACCTGGGGCCTGACGACTCGACGATGGCCGGCTTCGCTGCCCTTGGCGTGAAGAACAACCCGAAGTTCCGCATCGTCTGGCAGACGTATCTTTGGCCCCGCGGTCAGGCACCGAAGGACGGCAAGAAGACCCTCAACGTGGCTGATACGAAGAAAGGTTCCGCTGGTGAGCCGCTGAAGGAGTTGGAGAAGCTGGTCGAAGCCATCAACGCGAAACACGGCCGGCAGGTTGTGCTGATCTCGCCGGCCGCCGTGGCGACGATGAAGCTGGTGGAGATGGTCGCCGACGGAAAATTCCCCGGCCTCACCGACCCGGCCGATCTGTGGACCGAGTTCAACATGCACTCGAACCGACACGTGCTGGCCCTGACCGCCTACTGCAACGTCGCCACGATGTACGGCGTCTCGCCCGTGGGACTGAAGCCGGACTTTTCCAAAGTCACATACGGCGGCGGCGGCAAAGGCCCCGGCATCCAATCGATGGAAGGCATCACCGACGAACAGCGGGCCATCTTGCAGGACATCGCCTGGGAGACCGTGTCGAAGTATCGGCACGCCGGTTTTGGAAAGTAGGAGCGACCTGAGAAGCACTCATGAAGCAACTGATGATACTCTCGTTGCTGTGTCTCGTCTGCCTGCAGATGCTGGTCGGTGCCAGTGTTCAGGCCCAGGATACCGTGACCGACCAGGCCACCGTCTACGTGGCCCACGACGAGAAGCTCGCGAAGAAACCGGATTGGCTCGCGGACTGGAAGGACACGGGCGAGTCATTCCAGGGCGGATTCCTTGGCAACGAACGCAGCTTCCGGCTCTACGAGAAGGCGTTTCCCAAGGAAGCCACCGTCAAGTTGGGGCCGAATGGTCCGAAATTGGAGACTCAGGAAAAGTCGAAGTTGGAGCCGTGGATCTACCTCACGATTGTTAAACGGTAGATCGGGGTCCACAAAGATCGTTCACTTAAATTGAAAGGCATTCGATGCGTTACACCCTGTTAATTGGAATTGTCTGCGGCTTGCTCGCCTGGTCAAACCACGGCGTCGCTCAGGAAGCGAAGCCGCCCGCGGCCGAGAAGCCCGCCGGTCTGCGCGTGATGTTCAACGGCAACAGTTGGTTCATCTTCGTGCCATGGGGCGTGGCCGATCAGGTCAAGGCCGCCGGGATCGAAAGGCACAAGGAAGTTCGACTTCCGAAACCGGGCGACTTCAGCCCCATCGAGTCGGGCGACGTAGATGTTTACGCACACGGCGTGCATTGGTGGATGGAAGTGCCGTGGGGAAAGGATGGCGTCACCGCGGAGAAGCTCGTCGAAACGGGGCTGAAAGCGAACCCGAACTTTCGGGCGTATTATCACGCTGCCTGGCTGGTTCACGATGGTCGCGGCGATGCCATCAAAACGACGGCCGACTACGACGACTCCAAGCTCGCGGATCTTCAGGCGGCTCTCGACAAGACCCGCAAGCCGGTCGAGGCCATCGTGGACAAACTGAACGGGAAGTTTGGGAAGAAGGTGGTGTTCCTCGTGCCGGTGGGCGATGCCACGGTGAAGCTTCGAGAAATGGTTTTGGACGGCAAGTATCCTGGTGTGAAGAAGCAATCGGAATTGTGGTCCGATGCGATGCCGCACGCCGGGCCGCATGTCTCGGCCCTGAGCGGCTACTGCCACTTCGCGGCGATCTATCGCACCTCGCCGGTCGGGTTGAAGATCTCACGGTGGAAGGATTTGACCGACGAGCAGCACGCAATCCTGCAAAAACTCGCCTGGGACATGGTGTCGAAGTATCCCTATGCCGGCATCGCGAAGTTCGAGGCTCCGCAAAGTCCCAAGGAGGGCGAGAAGGCGGCTCCGAAACCCGGCGCGGCGAATGTGGCCGATGCGTTGAAGGGTTGGAAGGAGACACAGGACCTGCCCGCGGAAACGGTGGTCGAAGATTACAACGACTACATCGAGAAGCTACCCAAGGCCGAACGCCCCGGCGTGTCGAACGTGAAGTACTACGTCGAGGGCAAAGGCCAGTCGGGCGTGGCCGTGCTCGTCTTCGTGGAGCGCGTCGAGTGGACGCATTTCCTCACCTACGACAAACAGAACAAGCGGACCGGCGTGACAAAATTTGCGGTGGGCAAGTAGGCCGGCGGTGCGTGGCGACAGAATCACCTTCCCCTGCCCCGTCCTTGTTTTGCGACGGTGGAAGTCAACGGCACGCGTCATGCATTGCACTTGTTCGCCAGCCCGCCGGAGAAGGACGCCCCGAAGCCTACGGACCCGGGCGTGATCTACTTCGGGCCTGGCGTTCACCGACCGGGCGCGATCGTCCTGGAGAGCAACCAGACCGTATACGTGGCGGCCGGCGCAGTGGTGTATGGCGCCGTCTATGCGCACGCGGCCTCCCGGGTCCGCATTCTGGGGCGAGGGATTATCGACGGTAGCGGCTTCGAGCGCGACCAGGGCCGGGGAGGGATCGTCCGCTTGTGGGGCTCCTCCGATGTGGTCATCGACGGCGTCGTGATGCGCGATCCGAACCGCTGGTGTTGCACGCTCTTCGGCTGCCGCAACGCGCGGATCTCCAACGTCAAGGTAATCGGACTCTGGCGCTACAACGCCGACGGCATCGACATCTGCAACAGCCAGGACATCGTCGTGCGCAACTGCTTCGTCCGCGCGTTCGACGACTGCATCGTGGTCAAGGGCGTCGCCGGCAAGGGTTGGAAGGACGAGTCCTATGATGATAGGCCCGTGAAGAACGTGGACGTCGGTGGCTGCGTCCTATGGAACGACTGGGGCCGCGCCTTGGAGATCGGCGTCGAGACGCACGCGCCGGAGATTGCCCAGGTGACTTTCCGCGATTGCGACATCATCCGCACGGTGGAAGTGGCGATGGACATTCAGCACGCCCATCGCGCGGCCGTGCATGATATCCGTTTCGAGAACATCCGGGTGGAGATCGACGATTTCACGCCGGCGCCGCAATACCAGAGCCGCCCCGGCCAGAAGTACGCGGCGAACCCGAAGAGCCAGTGGTGCCCGAAACTCATGGTCGTCATGTTCCGCCAATATCGCAATTCGAGCACCAAAGAGCACGGCACGATCCGCAACGTGGTGTTCAAGGACATTTCCGTGACGGGACGCTTGTCGCCGGCTTCGGAACTCCGCGCCTTCGACGCCGAGCACGGTATCGACGGCGTCGTATTCGAAAACGTGCGCATCAATGGCAGGCTCATCACCGACACCGAGAACGGCCAAGTAAAAGTGGGACCGCACGTCACAGGCGTGAAAGTACTTTCCAGCCCATGATAGACGGCGTTCAGCAGCGTGAGTCTTGTGAACTGGGCGAGAGCGCCTCGAATGATGATTCGAGCATTGAGGTCAATTGTTCCATGAAAACACTTATTTATCTATCCGCACTGTGCGTCCTTGTTCTGCTCATTGAGCCTGCCCGAGCCCAGCCGGCTCCGAAAAAGAAGGCGTTTGAAGCGGAGCGAATTCCGGGCGAGCGGCTCATCGCGGCGAAACCGGAGGTGGCGGGGAAGACGAAGGCCTGGGTCTGGTATGCCCCCGATTGGGCCTTGGGGGATGCGGAGGAATGGATGGTCGAACAGTTTCTCGAAGCCGGAATTTCGGTTGCGGCAGGCGGCGCCGCGTACGTAGGTCCGGCGGCCATCAAGAGCCAGACCGACTTCTACGTGGAAATGACGGAAAAGCGAGGCTACGCGAAAAAGCCGATCCTGATTGGCCGCAGTCAGGGCGGATTGAGGAGATAATTGAGCACGTCGAAGGCCTCGACCTTGGACTTCTCAAAGCCGAACTGCTGGCAGTCGTTATCGCTGAAACGCCGCTTCACGAACTCGCGAAACGCGGCGACGTGAATGTCGGCCCTGGCATTCATCGCAGTAGGCGACCGCAAATCCCAGTCGTCGTAGTGAATCACGTCTGCTTTCAATACTTCCATGGCGCGGTGCCCCTTGGCGGCCTGATAGCGGGCGAACTGGGCGTCGTAGAGCATCAAGTCACCCGACTCGATGAGCCACTGACCGTCCGCACGCTGCGTGGTGATGCCTTTGAGACCGAGCGACGTCTGCATGCCGCCCGCGCCGACGCCGTGACAGTGCTTCAAGAAAGTCAGCGGTTCGAACAGATCGAACTTTGAATCTCGCTGCTGCATCCACTTGCGACGAATCCCGCAGTTGTAGGCCACCAATCCAAGCTTGCTGCGTGCCGGCGTCTCTGTAGCAAAAACTACCGAACCCGACATCGTCGTAACCGCGCTCGCGATAGCTCCCATAGCCGCGCGTCGCGTCATCGTGGGATCGGCTTCCAACCTGTCATTCGTCATGCCATCACCTCTTCGTTTGTAGTTCCAGCTTCAGCCGGTCCGGATATCTGACTCGCGATTCCGCCTGAAGGCGGGACTACGAAGCAGTGCTCTATTTCGTCTCCATGAGCTTCACGATCTCCTCGCGCGGGACAACTCCAACGCGAGTGGCCCATGACTCAAACAAACGAGCCAGCGACTGCACTCGTTCCGGGTGCTGACCGGCGAGGTTCGTTGTCTCACCGGGATCAGTTGCCGTGTCGAAGAGTTCCCACTCGCCGGTGCGCGGGCCGGTTGATGTGATGTTGCCGTCCTCGGTGCTAGCGCCGTAGGCACGCACGAGTTTCCAATGGCCTTGCCGTACTGCTTCGTTCCCCATGCGTTCCCAGCAGAGCACTCGGTCAGGCGGCAGCGAACCCTTGCCGCGGAATGCGGTCAGCAGACTGAGTCCTTCAGCGGGCAGCACGTCGTGATCGCGGAACGATTTCGGTTGTTGTGTGCGAGCGGCGTCGAGGCACGTCGCGTGAATGTCGATCACATGACCGACATCGCGGACGATCCGGCCGCGTTGCTCGCGCGGGATTCCGTTCGGCCAATGCGCGATGAGCGGCGAAGCGATCCCGCCGTCGTTGACCGAGACCTTGAAGCGACGAAACGGAGTGTTGCTCACCTGCCCCCACAACGGCCCGCGCACGGTGTCCGAGCCGTTGTCGCTGAGGAACAGGATCAGCGTGTTGTCGAACTGTCCGCGCTCGCGCAGCCGCTTCACAACACGGGCGAGGTTCTGATCGACGCAATCGATCATCGCCGCATAGGTCCGCATCCAACGGTCGCGAGTTTCCTTCTTCGCCTGCAGAGCTTCGAGCGTGACCGACTCATCGAACTGCGGCAGACGAGCCGTCTCCGGCACGAGTCCAAGTTGCTTCAGCCGCTCGAACCGCCTTTGTCGGATCGCGGAGGGGCCATCCACATAAGTCTCGGCGTACTTGGCAACATCGGCTTCGTGCGCCTGAATCGGCCAGTGTGGAGCGGTGAAAGCCAGATACCCGAACCACGGTTGCTTTGGGTCGGCGGCATCGATGAACCGCAGCGTCTGATCGGTGAAGGTATCAGTGGAGTAAAAATTACTCGGGAGCTTCTCAACCTTTTGACCGTTCTCGACGAAGAGCGTGATTGGTCCCTTCTGCTGCCACGAGCGATATCCCGTGAACTGCTCGCACGCGCCGCCGATCAGCGCGAAGCTGCGATCAAACCCGCGCGAGTGAGGCCAGCACTCCGGGGCCTTCCCGAGGTGCCACTTCCCCGCCATGAAGGTCTGATAGCCGGCCGCTCGAAGAACTTCGGGCAACGTGACAATGCCGCGCGTCTTCAGTCCCAGATACGCGGACGAACCGACTCGCTTCCAGAACTCATTGTTGGTCCCTTCTTCGTTCATGTCCCCCACACCGGCCTGATGCGGATAAAGCCCAGTCATGAGCGCAGCACGTGTCGGACAACATTGAGCACAGTTGAAGAACTGCGCGAGCCGCACGCCATTCTCCGCCAGACCATCGAGCGTCGGTGTTCGGATCTCACCGCCATAACAGCCGATGTCTGAGTAGCCCATGTCGTCGACCATCACGAGCAGGATGTTGGGGCGATCGTCGGCTGCGAGACTGGTGCAAGTAAGCAACAGCCCAATCCCGCACAGCAAGGTGAGACGTGAGCGTTGAAGAAAACTCATCGCGCGGTGCCAATCCTGTTGTGAAGATGCGTTTGATGAATCCGTAGACGTCTTGATGGGAGAGACGGCATCTGGGGCTCGGTCAGGGCGCTACGAGACCGAACGCGCCATCGCGTAGGCCCTGCGCGCCGCCTTTGATGTCGGCGGGGACGAAGGCGTGAACCTCTTGCCAAGTTTGGCCGCCGTCGGTGCTGCGTTGGATGTTGAATCGCTGCGGGTGGATGCTGATGAGCGTCCCTTTGTCGCTGGCGATGACTTGTCCTTCAGGAACAGTGGCGGGGAGATCTCGCCACGTCTGGCCGTCGGCGCTGGCGCGGGACTTCTTGCCGCAGAGCCAGAACTCGCCGTTCACGACGCTGAGCGTGGCGCGCTGCGTGCCGGTGGAGTGCGGACCGTCCCAGGTTTCGCCGGCATCGGTGCTCGTCCACACGTTTGCGGCCATCGGGTCAGTTATGACGAGCAGCTTTCCGTTGCACTTCATCTTGCCGCGACCGGCCGAAGCATCAAGCCCTTTCGGCGTGAGCCATTTCCAAGACTTGCCTTGATCGTCACTGGCGAAGAGATGTCCGAACTTCGGCCCGCCATCGCCGCGATTGTCGCCGAGCGCGAGGAATCGCCCGCTCGCGTCGCCGCAATACACCGGGCCGATGTGATGAGTGTTCAACTTGCCGCGAGGGTCGTCCTTGAACTTGCCCCACATGCCGAAGGTGGTGAATGTCTTGCCCAGGTCCGCCGTGGCGCTGAAGGTCATGTATCCGCTGGAGACGAAGACACCCTTGCCACCCGCAAGGCCCAGGGTGAAGCCGGTCATCACACGAGGGTCGCCCTTGCCTTCGGGCAGCTTCGTTGCCCCACTGGTGAGGTGCCGCCAGTTCACAGCATCATCGGAAGCGAGATAGATCGTCGGCCCACCCCAGGCCACTGGCACGGCGAAGACGCCGCTGGTGTAGGCGACGGAACTCGTGGCCCACGGGCCGTGATCGGCACCCGGAGCGGCGAAGAATGCCTGCTTCCAAGTCTGCCCATCGTCCTTCGACACAATGATCCGCGCTCCGTGCCCCACGACGACGAACGCGCCCACCTTCGGATTCGGTTTGAAGTCTCCGCCGAGCGGAATGGAGTCACGAATCTTTGCGTCCTCGGGCGATTCCTCGGCAGCAAAAGTGGTGATGGGAAGGATGAAGGCCAGAGTCAATGCGATTGATTTCATCACGAGATCACCAGTCCTTTCAGATCACCCGTCGAAGTGCCGAACGCTTTGTCGTCGAAGCCGAGCTGATGCAGCACGCTGACATAAAGATTACAGAGCGGCGTGCTACCGGGGGCGACGGCCAGATGCTGGCCATGTTGGAAGCGGCCTCCGGCGAGCAGCACGGGCAGGTCTTTGTTGCTGTGGCTGTTGCCGCTGCCGAGATTCGAGGTGATGAGGATCGTCGTGCGGTCGAGCAACGACGCATCGCCTTCCTTCGTGTTCTTCAAGTTTGTGAGCAGCGTTTTCAACTCGTCGAAGAAGGCCCGTTCGACTCGCTTCAGTTGGGCGATGTTGCCTTCATCCTGACCATGATGAGAGAGGTTGTGATAGCCGACATTCACTCCGGGCACGGCGACGGTGTCCTGACGGAAGTAACCGAAGGTGATGACGCGGGTTCTGTCGGTCCTGAAGGCGAGATACGTCAGGTCGCAGACGCCGCGCAGGTTCGTGATGATCTCGTCCGGGGCGAAAGGAGCGGGCGGTTTCGAGTTCACCTGCGGCTTCGGTTGATGAATCCATTCCTCGGACTTCACGAGCCGCTTCTCGGTGGCGCGGACCGATTCGAAATACTCACCGAGCTTCTCGCGATCGCGTTGGGACAGCCGGGTTTCGAGTTCGCGAGCTTCATCGAGCACAAGGTCGAGGATGCTCTTCCCGCGACCGATCTCGCGGAGCACTTTGGTCTTATTGGCCGCGCCCTCTTCGGCAAAGAGTCTGGCGAAGGCATCGCCGATGTCCTTCTCCGGGGGCACCATGCTGCCGCCGTCGGTCCAGCCAAAGTCGTTGGCCCCGGCGCTCAGGGCGAGCGAGTCGAAGCGTGTGTGCTGGCCGAGCACTGCGGCGACATGTTGGTCGAGCGACCGGCGGTTTCTCTCCGCCGACGGCACGCCGGTGAAGATGCGCGTCTGAGCAGCATGACCGCCGCTCACGCCCGGATGCTCGAGCCCGGAGACGATCGTAAAACGATCCCGAAGTTCAGCCAGCGGGGCGAGATACTCGGGCAGTTCGTAGCCCGCTCCGGATTGCTTGGGCACGAACGACTCGCGGTAGATGCCGAGCGGCAGGCAGATGAGCAACAGCCGGCGCGGCTCTTTTCCAGCCTCCGCGGCATGGGCAACGCCGCCGAGCGATTCGAGCCACGGCAAACAGAGAGCAACGCCAGTTCCACGAAGGAAGCGGCGGCGAGAAGCGAGTGCGGGTTGAGGGTTCATGATTGAGGTACTCCTCATTACGTGAGATTGGGGTATTTCAAACTACATTCCATTCCTCTGCCCTCATTCCTCTGCCAGCATCTTCAGGATCGCTGGATGATTGGCAGGAGAATGAAGGCAGAAGAATGCTCCGTCAGTCTGATTGCGTCTTGCATGCAATCCGCATTCGGCGATTGCAGATTGCATGGTCGAATCGGCTTCATGGCGCGGCAAAAACGGGATTGGAAACGAGGTCGAGTACGAGCGACTTCATGCCGCTCTTTTTCTCTTGGATGTTGGTCGCGATCGCTTTGAGCGGTTGGCGGTCGGCGAATCCGGGGGCTCTGCCGAGGGCGAAGGTGGCGAGTTGGTGCGTCAGGTTTTGCGTGACGAGGTCCTCTCGCTTCTTCACCAATTCGCGGAACTCCTGGAAGGTCTTGAACCGACCTACTCCCGCCCATTCATCGGCCGGATTGACCGGCGGGCCGTCGGAGCGTTTCGCGCGAGCACCGGGTCGCGGCTCAACGAGGGCACGGTAGTTATTCCTCCAGCCGCCGATGACGTCGAAGTTCTCCAGCGCGAAGCCGAGCGGGTCGATCTTGCGATGACACGAGTTGCAACTCGCGATGTCGCGGTGTTTCGCGAGTTGCTCCTGGATCGTCGTCGCGCCGCGGATGTCGGGTTCGATGGCCGGCACGTCCGGCGGTGGCGGCGGTGCGGGCGTGCCGAGGAACTTTTCTAACACCCAAGTGCCGCGAATCACGGGCGATGTCGTGCTGCCGTTCGAGGTTACCGCGTGAATGCTCGCCTGAGTGAGCACTCCGCCGCGCACCGTCTGCGACTTGTCCAAACTCACGCGCCGGAAATCAGGACCGGACACGTCCGCGATGCGGTAATGCTTCGCGAGCCGCTCGTTGAGCATCGTCCAGTCGGAGTCGATGAGATTGGCGAGCGGCAGGTCGCGCCGGAACATCTCGGCGATGAAGTGCTCTGTCTCACCGCGCATGGCGGCTTCGAGTTCGGCGTCGTACTCGGGATAGAGATCTGCGTTCGCTTTCATCACGCCGACTTCGCGCACGCGCAGCCATTGCCCGGTGAAGTCCTTGAGAAATCGCCCGGAGCGCGGATCGGCCAGCATGCGCTCAGCCTGAGCGCGGCGATGAGCCGCATCGAGCAAAGCGCCATCGGCCGCAGCTTTCAGCAGCTCGTCATCCGGCGTCGAGCGCCAGAGGAAATAGGACATCCGCGAAGCGATGGCATAAGCATCGGGACCGTTCGGCGGTTCTTCGTGATAGAGAAAACGCGGCGAGACCAGCATCGCGGTCAACATGCCGCGCAGCGCCTCGTCCGGCGTCATGGTCTGCGCGAGCTTCTCGAACAACGCGCGGTACTTCGCGACTGCGGCGGCATCCACCGGGCGACGAAAGAGCCTCGGCGCGAGATGCGCGGCGATGGCGGCGGCTTTTTCTGGAGTGGGCTGCGCGGGGTCGATGCCGCCGAACAACGTGCGATGCCCCTTCGGCGGCCAGCTTTCATACATCGGTCCCTCAATGCTGAAGGAGCGAATGGCGATGAACGGCCCCGGCTGATCAATCATCGTGCGGCCCTGACTATGAGGCGCGCCGTCCATGATCGTGAACTCCACGCGGTCACCGGGCTCGAGGTAGTAGATGGCCTCGACCTCGCGCGGCGTTCCATCGGTGAAAGCGAAGACGCTCACTGCTTTCGGCAACAAGCCAAGGTATGGCTTTTCGGCGGTGAACTTCAGCCTCGCCGGCTTGCCATCATTCTTCAGCGCATAAGCGACCGCTTTTACGCGATACCAGCCCAGCTGGCGGATGGGAAAGTGGCGGTTTGTCTGAGGCTCACCGCTGAAGTAGCGCTGCACCGTCATGACGGCATCGAGATGCGGACCATCAGACGGCTTCGGCGGTCGCAGCGTGCCGCCCTCGAACACCGGGAAGCGATAGCCGTGCGAGTCGGGGTTCGCTTTGGCCGCCTCTTCGGCCTTGCGCGTGTTGGCTTTTTCCTGCGGCGTCAGGCTGTCGAATTTCTCCAGTCGGCTCGCGAGATTCTTTCTGGACGCATCGATCGCTTGTCGATTCTCGTCGTGCAGCGTGAAGGTCTTGCGCTTGGTCTCGGGTCGCGCGGCAGGCGCGATGGCGCGAGTCAGGATGAAGTCGGCGGCCTTCATGTATTCCTGCAACTGCGCGGCAGAGAGCATGAGCGCCGCACCGTTGTTGTCGAAGCCGTGCTCGCGCAGGTCCTCAGGAAAACCCGCTGTGAAGTCTCCATGCACGTCGAAGAGATCGGCGATCGTGTTTTGATATTCCACACGGTTGAGTCGCCGCAGCACGACTTCGCCGCCGGTTCCTTTGAGTGCGACTGCAGCACGAGCGATCTCGCCCTGAATCCAGGATGTAACTTTCTCGACCTCCGCCGGTTTCGGATGCTGCTTCGCCTCTTTCGGCGGCATCTCACCGAGTTGCAGATTGTCGAGCACGAGCTGCCAGTTTTCGGCATCCGCCTGATTCGCCGCGACCTTCAACTGCCCAATCTGAAAGTCCCCCTTCGACTTCGTCGCGCCATGACACTCGGCGCAATAACGATTGAGAAAAGCCGTGACTCGCGAATCGACTTCAGCGGCCATCACGCATCGCGCACCGCCAACGCCGAATCCAACAACCGCGACTACGAACATCAAAAGGGCAGAACGAATCATGAGTTTTTTAATCCTGCGTTGTCGGTGATGAGTTCTGTTCCGTATTCGTCGGATGGCTTCACAAGGGGTTGATCAATCACTCGAAGACGGCACATCACTGAGTTGCCGTTCGAGTTCGGCGACCGATGGCAACGATCGCTCCAGTTCCTGCGGCAGTGAATTCACGAGCTGCGTCGTCCACTCCGCCACTCCGATCGGCTGCTTGATGTTTCGCAGGGCGTACTCGACGGTCACTCGGTTCTTGCTGTCCTTGCACAGCAGCAAGCCGATCGACGGTTGGTCGTCGGGATGCCGTAACTGCTCGTCGACGACCGTCAGATAGAAGCTCATCTGGCCGGCGTCTTCGGGACGAAAGCGTTTCATCTTGAGGTCGATAACGAAGTAGCACCGCAGCTTCAGGTGATAGAACAACAAGTCGATCACAAACTCGTCGCCGTCGACATCGAGTCGCACTTGTCGCCCAACGAACGCAAACCCGACGCCCAGTTCCAGCAAGAATTTTTCGATATGCGTGAGGAGTTGCTGTTCGAGGTCTCGTTCGATCGCATCATCCGCGAGCGTCAGGAAGTCGAAAGTGTAGGGATCCTTGAGCACCTCGCGAGCCAGATCGGATTGCTCGGGAGGCAGCGTGCGATCGAAGTTCGTAATCGCTCGGCCCGTTCGAGCATGTGCCCGCGACTCGATCTGCAGCGTCAAGACAGCGCGACTCCAACCGTGCTCGATCGTCTTGCGGGCGTACCATTCGCGGTCGGCTGGGTTTTTGATTCGGGTCAGCAGCACGACGTTGTGGCCCCACGGAATTTGTCCAACAAGCTGTTGGACAATTTGCTCATCGCGATAGGCCTCCGCGAACGCTCGCATGTAGAGCAGGTTGGATCGTGAAAACCCGCCCATCTCTGGGAACTCAGCCCGCAAGTCGATGCTCAGCCGATCGACCACTTTCGCGCCGGTCTGCTTCATGCGCTCGATGAGTTGTTCCAGTCGCTGCGTGTAGTCGCTGATCGGTGTGGCGCGGTCGTGAATGCCGAAGTTGAAGTGGATGACATCCCACTTCCCGTCCCCGAGCCAGACATCGATCTTCTTGAGTCCTGTGGCGGTCGGGCCGCAGTTGGCCGGGGCGCGGTGAACGTTCGCCTTGCCGGCAAGGGCTTTGCGCACCGCCTGCGTGTAGCCGCGCGAGACGGAATCGCCGATGAGCAGCACGCGCGGGAGCTTCGGATCATCCTGCACGAAGTCCCACGCGTTCGAGGCACCAGCGACCTTCTCGCGTTTGTGATGCGGCAGATAGAAGCCGCCGAGATTCTCCTGCAAGACGCGCTCCCAAGCCTGCTGGTCCGGCGGCATCTTCGCGACGAGCGCCTGATAACGTTCGTCGATGATCGCGTCGGCCTTCGCCTTTTGCCCAGCGGCTTCCGTCGCATTCGTCGGCTCGCCTTTCGGCGGGACGTTGGGCTTTGTGGCATCGTCCGCGTGCAGCGCGGCCAGCGGCGCGAGCAGCAGGGCGGTGAGAAGTGTGAGGATGGGTTTCATTCATTGGTTCCGAGTTTTCGTATCACGCCAACTCCAGGCCCTTCATTGTGGTTTTCGCACTGGCGAAGGTGTCGGTTTCGATGCCCAGCCGCTGGAGCATCGATACATAGAGCGTGGCGAGGTTGTGGTTGTTCTTCGTGTCGAAGGCCAGGTGCTGGCCGTGCCGGAAGCCGCCACCGGCCAGCAATGCAGGCAGGTTGGAGTTGCTGTGGCTCGATGCATTTCCGATCGCCGAGCCGTAGAGGACCATCGTGTGGTCTAGCAGTGAGCCAGCAGCGTCTTTTGTACTCCTGAGCCGCGAGAGCAACCCAGCCAGTCGCTGCAACATGTCTGTCTCGATGATCTTGAGCTGGGCCACCTTGGACTCGTCGTGGCCGTGATGCGAGCAACCATGCCAGCTCTCGCGGACGCCTGGGTACTTCGCACCTTCGGCCTTGATGCCGTCGATCCGCAGCGACACGACCCGGGTCGAATCCGATTCGAGTGCGAGATGGATCAGGTCGAACATCAATTGCACTCGCCCCCCCACGTCCGCTTTGTCGGGAATGTCTGTCAGCGGTGCCGCAGTTGTCCGCGGTTTGGGCCGCTTCTCCCACGCCTGGGCAGCCTGCAACCGCTCCTCCAATTCACGCACGTTCGTGCAATAGGCTTCGAGCTTTTCACGATCGCTCGGGGAAACCTGTTGAGCAAGCCGTTTCGCGTCGGTCCGCACCGCGTCCAGAATGCTGTGCCCCGTCCGCAGTCGCCGGAGCTGAGCCGCGACTTCATCCGGTGTCCCCTCGATGAACATCTTGCGGAAGAGCCTGGCCGGGCTGGATTCCGCGGGAATCGGCACTCCCAGTTTCGAAACCGAAATCGTCCAACTGTCGACCGTACTCAGCACCAGCGACGAAAACCGGGTGGCATCGGGAAGACGTTCGACCGCGAACTGATCGACGGAGATCGAGTTTCGGAAGCTGTAGGAAGCCGGATGTGGTGCGGCCGTCAGAAACGACGAGTCGGCCATATGACCACCATCGACTCCCGGCAGATTGACACCGGAGAAGATCGTCATGTCGTTCCGGAAGTCGCGCAGAATTTCGAGGTACGGAGTCGACTCATATTCGCGCCCCGGTTTCGTCGGGAACCAGAAATCGGGCATGAGGCCCAGGGTCGAGCAGATACACACCATGCGGCGCACCGGATCCTTGTCGGCCGCGTGGGCCGCGCGAGGAGCGAGCGATTCCAGGGCGGGCAGACTGAGTGCAACACCGGCGGCTCGCAGGAACGAACGGCGGGTCAGTGGGTGTAAGGTCGGCATTTTGCTTCCTCTCTCAACGTTCAAGAGACTTTGGAAATTTACTTGCGACGAAACGTGTTACTCTCGGTGACTTCGAGCAACAGCGACCGCAGGCCGTTGCCCTCGGCAGTTGCCCGCTGGACGATCTCGTTGATCGCCTCTTCATCCACAAAAGATGGACTTCGTCCCGTGGCATAGGCAAGCAGCTTCTTGGCCAGACCTTCAGCGATCGCTTTCGGGTTTTCCGTCAGCATCGGCTTGAGTTCGGTCAGGCTGGTGAAGCGGCGGCCATCGGCCAGCACATCCGCCGCATCGACGCCTGGGCCGACCGCAAGCTGCTGTTCTACAAGATTGACAAGCACCTTGACGGTGTCGGGGGTCGTTCCTTTCTCGGGCGCGATGCGATACCGATTTCGCCAGCCGCCGATCACGTCATAGTTTTCGAGTGCGAACCCAAGCGGCTCGGTCTTCGCATGGCAACTGGCGCAGGCCGCATTCTGGCGGTGCTTGGCGAGTTGTTCGCGGATCGACTTCGCCCCGCGGATATCGGGATCGACCGCCGGCACGTCGGGCGGCGGCGGCGGGGTCGGCATGCCGAGCAATCGGTCGGCAACCCAAAAGCCCCGGATCACCGGCGAAGTGGTCGTGCCGTTGGCCGTCACCTTGAGCACGCTGGCCTGAGTCAAGACACCGCCGCGCTGCCACTCGGGCTTCAGCTTTACTTTGCGGATCGAGAGGCCCGACACGCCGGGGATGCCATACAAAGCGGCCAAGGGGCCGTTGAGCATGGCGAAGTCGCTGTGGATAAAGGTCGTCACGCTGAGGTTGTTGTGGAGCACCTCGTCGAAGAACGCGTGCGTCTCCGCCACCATCGACTCCTGAAGCAACGGGTTGAATTCCGGATACAGGAGCGGGTCCGGGCTGGTCGCTTCAATCCGCCGCAGGTCGAGCCACTGGCCAACGAAATCGCGAGTGAAGGCCTTCGCTCTTTTATCCGCCAGCATCCGCTTCACCTGCGCCCGAAAGACGTCGCGATTCTTCCTCAGTTCGCCGCGCGAGGCAACCGCCAGCAACTCCTCGTCGGGCATGGTGCTCCAGAGGAAATACGACAAGCGGCTCGCGAGGGCATGGTCGTCAAGCCAGCCCGGTTGCTCTTCGAGGAACAGGAATCGCGGCGAAACCAGGACCGCCTTCAGTCCGGCCTTCAGGGCCTCAGTGAACGTGGCGCCCTGGTCCAATTCGCTCCGTACCACATTGAGATAGGGAGCCAGTTCATCCTCCGTCACTGGCCGGCGAAACGCCCGGGGCGCAAACCGCAGGAGCGTCTTCCGCGCGTCCTCCAGCGTCCCCTGGTCGAGATTGACGTCGCCGACCAACTTGCCGCGCGTCCCAGGGGGCCATACCTTCGCGTCCAGCGGCCCTTCCATCTCCAGCCACTCCAGGACGACACCGCGTTTGGCGGGCGTCTTCAGGTTGATGTCCCACGCCGGCACGCCGGCAGGCTCGAAATAGAAGCATTTCCCCGGTTCGAGCCAGGCGATGAACTCGAAATCCTGGAACTTCTCGGACATCTCGAAGTGCGAGATGCTCGCGGCCGCCAGGCCAGCCGTCTCGTAATAGAAATTGCCGACGAACACCCGCAGCAGCACCGAGGCCCCATCCGGTTCGGACGATCGGGCGCGGAACCGGAAGGCATACCGACCGGGCGCGGAAACGCTATAGGTGCCGAAGGGGTTGTTCTTGCCGGGAAAGAGGGCCACATCGCGATTTGGCAGACGCACCTGGTGATTGTGCCCGTGAATTACCTTGTCCGCCGGGATCCGCTGCGGGGGCGAATAATTCGGCTTCGTGCCCAGTCCCAGCGCGTTTTCGATCGCGACATGATCTTGAGCAGGCATCAATCGTGTTCGAAGCCTCGTGCCCAGTCCCAGCGCGTCGTCGATCGCGACATCGGCGGCATCCAGGTAGCGTTCCAGGTGGGTTAGGGAAAGCGTCAGAGCCGTCGAGATCTTGTCGAAACCAAAAGCGGCCTGATCCTCCGGCAGCAAGACGGTCAGGTCGCGATGGATCCCGAGGAGGTCGTGCATCGTGTTCTGATACTCGACGCGATTGAGTCGCCGCCGCGTGACGCGGCCATCGCGAGCCTCCTCGCGGGCAATGGCTTGTTTCAAACTGGTTCCAAACGGTTCCAGAAACTTTTTCAATTCGTCCGCCGAGGGCCGTTCCGCATCGGCTGGCGGCATTTCACCTGCTCTGACCCGCTCATACACTCGCACCCACTTCTCCAGGACAGAACCATCGACCGACCGAGCTTGCAACGCAGTCAGATCGAGATTTCGCTGCGCCGATTTTCCCTCGTGACATTCAAGGCAATGGTTTCTTAAAAAGTCCTTATCAGGCGCCGTGAACGCGACCACGGCCGTGGATTCGATCGCCGCCGCGCGACCTGTTTGAGGTGACACATTTCCTGGATCCTCTGCGGAGGCAGCGGAGGGAACCTGAACGGCGGCCAGCGGCGCGAGCAGTAGGGCGG
>Ga0194131_10002795_pt1 | contig 28305 bp, 23 predicted proteins | sample TA2KigO120mmetaG_FD_148631 | JGI IMG/M metagenome (GOLD analysis project Ga0194131, IMG submission 148631) | Freshwater microbial communities from Lake Tanganyika, Tanzania - TA2015053 Kigoma Offshore 120m | ecosystem: Environmental > Aquatic > Freshwater > Lake | place: Tanzania: Lake...
CTGGAGCGGAATCGCCGCGAGCACCGGCGTCAGCATGTCCACGGTCTCCGGAATCCGGATCTCGTGGTCCATCAGGCCGGCCAGCGACGGCTCGTCCCGCGACGTGAGCACGATCGTGCGTCCGTGCCGCGCGCGGACTTCCTGGAGGTTCGATACGACCTTGTCGAACACGGCGTCGTGCGGCGCCACGAACACGACCGGCATCTGGTCGTCAATGAGCGCGATGGGGCCGTGCTTCATCTCCGCGGCCGGGTAGCCCTCGGCGTGGATGTACGAGATCTCCTTCAGCTTGAGCGCGCCTTCGAGCGCGGTCGGGAAGTTGAACCCCCGACCGAGGTACAGGAAGTTCGACGCGTTCTTGAACTCCTCGGCAATCTGCTCGATGTGCGGGGCTGTCTCGAGTGTCTCGCGGATCTTGTCGGGGAGGTCGTGCATGGCCTGCGCCATCTCGCGGCCGCGCATCACCGAGAGGTCGCGCTTGCGCGCCAGCTTGAGCGTGAACAGGGCGAGCGCGATCACCTGGCTTGTGAATGCCTTGGTGCTCGCGACGCCGATCTCCGGGCCCGCGTGCAGGTACACGCCCCCGTCGTCCTCGCGCGCGATCGTCGAGCCCACCACGTTGACCAACCCCAGCGTGCGCGCGCCCCGTCGTTTCGCCTCGCGCATCGCGGCCAGCGTGTCGGCCGTCTCGCCGGACTGCGAGATCACGATGCAAAGCGTCCGCGGCGTCACGATCGGGTTCTTGTACCGGAACTCGGAGGCGTACTCGACCTCCACCGGAATCCGGCACAGTTCCTCGATCATCATCTCGCCGATCAGCGCCGAGTGCCACGACGTCCCGCACGCCGTGATGATGACGTTGTCAATGTCGAGCAGCTGCTCGTGCGACAGGTTCAGGCCGCCGAGCTTGGCGGTGCCGTCGTCCAGGATCAGGCGCCCGCGCATCGTGTTCTCGACACTGGTCGGCTGCTCGAAGATTTCCTTGAGCATGAAATGCGCGTAGCCGCCACGCTCGATCTCGGCGAGGTCCCAGTTGATGCGGTCCACGTTGCGCGAGATCGGCGCCTGGTTGATGTCGAGGACGCGGTAGCGCTCCCGCTCGATCACCGCGACATCGCCGTCGTCGAGGTACACCACCTGCCGGGTATGGGCGAGGATCGCTGACGGGTCCGAGGCGAGGAAGTTCTCGCCGTCGCCGACGCCGATCAGCAGCGGGCTGCCCTTCCGCGCGGCGACGATCTTGTTCCGATCCTCGCTCGACACAACGGCCAGGCCGTACGTGCCCTCGATCTTCCCGAGCGCGCCGATCACGGCTTCCTCGAGCGACCCGTCGAAGAGCTCTTCAATGAGGTGGGCGACGACTTCGGTGTCGGTGTCCGAAACGAAGACGTAGCCCATCTCCTTGAGGGCGCTGCGCAGCGCCGTGGCATTTTCGATGATGCCGTTGTGTACGACAGCGATCGTGCCGTCCGCCGAGCGATGGGGATGCGCGTTCTTCTCGACGGGCGGACCGTGCGTAGCCCAGCGGGTGTGCCCGACTCCGGTGTGACCCTCGAGGGGCGCCTTGGCGAGCGCTCCCTCCAGCGCCGCGATCTTCCCGGCCGCGCGGCAGGTCTTGAGCCCTTCGCCATTGAGCACGGCGACGCCGGCGGAGTCGTAGCCGCGATACTCCATGCGCTTGAGCCCCTCCAGCAGCAGGGGCACCACCGGCTTCGTCCCGACGTATCCGATGATTCCGCACATACGTCACGCTATCCCTGTCATTGGGTGATCCGTCGTCCTACGCCGCGCCGACGACCGCGGCGCGTCCCCGCTCCACGAGCGCGGCCGCGCCTTCGCGCGTGGGCGCCTCCGCGATGACCCGAATAATGGGCTCGGTCCCCGACGGCCGCAGGTGCACCCAGCGGTCCGGCCAGGTGAGCCGGAGCCCATCCTCCGTGTTCGCGACGGCGTCCGGAAAGGCGGCACGCACCGCCGCGTACGCGCGGTCCATCGCGACAGTTCCGCGCTCCAGCTTGTCCTTGATGATGACGTAGCGCGGGGCACCCTCGACAAGCGCCTCGATACTGCGGCCATCCGTGGCGAGCAGGTGCAGCGTAAGGGCCACCGCGAGCGGCGCGTCGCGCCCCAGATGCAACTCAGGCAGGATTACGCCACCGTTGCCTTCGCCGCCGATCACGGCAGCCGCCTCGCGCATCCGGACGGCAACGTTGACCTCGCCCACGGGCGCGTATTGCATCGTTCCGCCGGTGCCGACGACGGCGTCTTCCACGACGCGGCTCGTCGAGAGGTTGGCCACCGCGCCGCCCTTGGTCCGGCCCAGGATCACGCGACACGCGAACGCCAGCGTGTAGTCCTCACCGATGGCGCGCCCGGCGTTCGACACGAGCGCGAGGCGGTCCACGTCCGGGTCCGTGGCGAACCCGACGGCTGCGCCCGTTCGCTTCACCAGCGCCTCGAGGTCGCCCAGGTTCTCCGGCACGGGCTCCGGGGGCCGCGGGAAACGCCCGTCGGCCTCCAGGTTGATCGCATGCACGGTGCAGCCCAGCCGCTCGAGCAGGGTCGGGATGATCCGCCCCCCGGCGCCACGGCACGCATCGTACGCGACGCTGAACTTTCGCGCCTTGATCGCCGGCACATCAATGCAGGGCAACGCCAGCACGGCGTCCAGGTGGCGCGCGATCGCCTCAGCATCTGTGCGCACCGACCCAACGCGATCGTACTCGACGTACGGCACGCCTTTCGCCGACAGCGCGCGCATTTCCGCGCCGGCGGCCGCGTTGAGGAACAGCCCGTCCGGCCCGATGAACTTGAGCGCGTTCCACTCGATCGGGTTGTGGCTGGCCGACATCATGAGCCCGCCGGCCGCATGATGGTGCTCGACGGCCATCTGCAGCGTGGGCGTCGTCGTCAGGTCAATGTCGATCACGTTGGCGCCAACCGACCGGAGCGCCGAACACGCCACGGCATGGAGCATCGGCCCGGTGATGCGACTGTCGCGGCCAAGCACCACATCGCGCGACTGGCCGCGACCGACCGCCCACGCGCCGAACGCGGCGGCGTACTCCGCGACGACCGCCGGCGTGAGGCCGTGCCCGACGCGCCCCCGGATCCCCGAAACCGACACCATGAGCCGCGGATCTGTCATGGGGGAAAGTTAGCCGTCCGCGCGGGGCGGGACGCTATCTTCTTTGCCATGACGCGCATCTACGACGAAGACCTGAAGTACGGCTTTTCCACCCGCGGCATCCATGCCGGCCAGCGCCCGGATCCGACCACCGGCGCCATCATGCCCCCGATCGTGCAGACGAGCACCTTCGTCCAGGAGGCATTGGGCGTCAACAAGGGCTACGAATACGCGCGCGGCACGAACCCCACGCGCCAGGCGCTGGAACGGAACGTGGCCACGCTCGAAGGCGGGCGGCACGGCTTCGCCTTCTCCAGCGGCATGGGCTGCACCGATTCGATCATGAAGCTGCTCAAGGGCGGCGACCATGTGATCTGCGGCGAGAACGTGTACGGCGGCACGTACCGGCTGTTCGACAAGATCCTCCAGCATTTCGGGCTCTCGTTCACGTTCGTGGACACCCGCGACGCGCAGCGCATCGCGGACGCCGTGACGCCGAAGACCCGCATGGTGCTCGTCGAGACGCCGACGAACCCGCTCATGCGCATCACGGACCTCAAGGCGGCGGCCGAAGTCGCGCACAAGGCGGGCGCACTGCTCATCGTGGACAACACGTTCGCCACGCCGGTCTTCCAGCGCCCGATCGAATCCGGCGCCGACATCGTCTATCACTCGACCACGAAGTACCTGAACGGGCACAGCGACATGATCGGCGGCATCGCGGTGCTGACGGATGATGACCTCGCCGCGCGCCTGCAGTTCATCGTCAACGCCGCGGGCGCGATCCCCGGGCCGTTCGACTCCTGGCTGGCCCTGCGTGGCACCAAGACACTCGCCCTCCGCATGCGCCAGCACGATGCCAACGGCCGCGAGATCGCGGCGTGGCTCGCCAAGCGCGTCGGGGATGATCGCGTGTTCTACGCGGGCCTGCCTTCGCACCCGCAACACGCGCTCGCCAAGAAACAGATGAGCGGCTTCGGTGGGATGATCTCCGTCGAGATGCAGACGAAGGAAAAGGCGGGCGAGCTGCTCAAGCGAGTGCGCGTGTTCTCGCTCGCCGAGTCGCTTGGCGGGGTCGAGTCGCTGATCAGTCACCCGGCCAGCATGACCCACGCGTCGGTCGAGCCGGCCCGGCGGGCCGCCCTCGGCGTGACCGACGGGCTGGTGCGCTTGTCGGTGGGTGTCGAGGACGTCGGCGACCTGCTCGGCGACCTGGAATCGGCCTTTGCCGGCCTGACCTGAGGCTGGCACCAGATCCCGCCGAAACCCGTAGTGACCTGATCCACCGCAACCGGAGCGCCCGATGGCCGTCCGCACCTTCCTGACCGACATCTCCTCGACCGCCTGGGAACACCCGGCGGATCGCGCGGCGCTGAATGCCCTCCGGGCGATCCCGGGATTCGACTCCGTGATCAAGCGGATCGCCGGCTTTATCGGCGACCGGGCACTCCGGCAGCTGTTCTTGGGCAGCGCGGTCCGCGTCGGGCCGACCCAGCGCCCACGCCTGGACGAGCTGCTCACCGAAGTGCTCGCCACGCTGGACTGGGCCGAGCGCCCCGAGCTGTACGTCACCCAGTCGCCGGTGATGAACGCCGCGGCGGTCGGGTTCGACAAGCCCTTCATCGTGCTCAACTCGTCGCTGCTCGAACACCTGACGGACGACGAAGTCCGCGCGATCATCGCGCATGAAGTCGGGCACATCATGAGCGGGCACGTGGTGTACCGGACGATCGCGATCATCATCCTCTACTTCGGGCTCACGGCGCTGCCGTTCCTCGCCGCCGCGGTCATGTTGCCCTTCCAGCTCGCGCTGCTCGAGTGGTACCGGAAGAGCGAGTTCTCGGCCGATCGCGCGGCCCTGCTCGGCGCGCAGGATCGGAGCACCGTCATGATGCTGCAACTCAAGCTGGCCGGCGGGGCGGAGTACGGTCACCCCGTGGACCTCGAGGCCTTCATGGCGCAGGCCATGGAGTACGAGACCAAGGGCGATGCATGGGACCGCGTCCTGCAGATCCTGAACACCGTGATGCGCGACCACCCGTTTGCGACGGTCCGCGCGGGCGAGCTGCAGCGCTGGATTGATTCCGGCGCCTACGACACCATCCTCGCCGGCACCTACGCGAAGCGGTCCGAGCAGAAGGACGCGCCGTCGCCGCACAAGAAGGACTTCGACGAGGCGGCGCAGTACTACGGCGACCAGGCGCGCGCCGCGGTCGGCTCGCTCGGCGATGTGATCAGCCGCGCCCGCGAGGCGTTCGATGACGCGTTCAAGGGAGCCGCTCGGTGAAGGTCCTCATCGTCGGCGGAGGGGGGCGCGAACACGCCCTCGCCTGGCAGCTCCGCCGCGATGACTCCTCGATCGAACTCATAGCCGCCCCGGGAAACCCCGGTATCGCGGAGCTCGGCCGCTGCGTCAACGTCGCCGCGGCCGATGTTGACGCGCTCGCCGCGCTTGCGAAGTCCGAGCGCGTCGCCTGGACCATGGTCGGCCCCGAGGCGCCGCTGGACGCCGGCATCGTGGACCGATTCCGCACGGAGGCACTGCCCGTCTTCGGGCCCACGAAGGCCGCGGCGCGTATCGAAACGTCCAAGTCCTGGGCGAAGGCGCTGATGACACGCGCCGGCGTGCCCACGGCGCGCGCACAGGTGTTCTCGTCAGCGAGCGACGCGCGGGTGGCAGTGGCGGCGATTGGCGCGCCGGTGGTCATCAAGGCCACGGGACTCGCGGCCGGCAAGGGCGTGGTCGTCGCGCAGACCGTGAACGAGGCGAACGACGCGATTGCGATGATGCTGGATGGCAACGCGTTCGGCGCCGCTGGTGCGGAGGTCCTTGTCGAGGAGTACATGACGGGCGAGGAGCTGTCGCTGTTCGTCGTGACGGACGGCACCCATTCGCTCCCCATGCTGGCCGCGCAGGATCACAAGCGGGTCGGCGAGGGCGACACGGGCCCCAACACCGGCGGCATGGGCGCGTACGCTCCGGTCGCGCTCGCAACGCCCGCGGTCATGGGCAAGGTGATGGACACGATCATCGAACCGACCTTGCGCGCGATGCGCGACGACGGCTGTCCGTTCACGGGGCTCCTCTACGCCGGACTCATGCTGGCACCCGAGGGGCCGAAGGTGGTCGAGTTCAACTGCCGGTTCGGCGACCCGGAAACTGAGGCAGTATTGCCGCTGCTCGCCTCGTCGCTCGCGGACCCGCTGCGCGCCGTGGCGGTCGGCGACTCGCTCGCCGGCGCGCGCGCGTTCCAGTGGAACCCTGGCGCCGCCGTCACGACCATCGTCGCGGCGCACGGCTACCCGGGTACCGTGCGTTCCGGCGACGCCATCTCCATCCCGACGCCGCTGCCGAGCGGCGTCACCGTGTTCCACGCGGGCACCAAGCGCGACGCCGACGGCACCCTGCGCACGTCGGGCGGGCGCGTGCTGGCCGTGACCGCCGTGGGCGACACAGTGGCCGCGGCGCAGCGGGCGAGCCGGGACGCCGCGGACTCGATCGCCTTCGCCGGCAAGCAGTTTCGTCGGGATATCGGCTGGCGCGAGATGGCGCGTGCCCGAGCTTCCTGAAGTCGAGACGGTCGCCCGGGATCTCGATCCCGAGCTGCGCAATACGCGGATCGTCGCGACGCAGGTCTTCCGGCCCGACGTGCTGCGCTTGCTCGGGCCTGCAGCGTTCGCGCGGACGCTCACCGGCGGCGAAATCACGCGCACGTGGCGGCGGGCCAAGCACGTGGTCATGGACCTCGATGGCGGGCACCGACTGGTGACCTCACTCCGCTTCACGGGCGCCTGGCTGTGGCACGAGGGCGCCTGGTCCGGCAAGCGTCACGACTACACGGTGCTCGCGCTCTCGCTCAGCAACGGCCGCACGCTGCGGTACCGCGACGTCCGCCGTCTGGGCACGGTTACGCTCATGACCGGTGAGCAGTTCGCGCGCTGGGAAGCGACCATTGGTCCCGAGCCGCTCGAACGCCGCTTCGACGCACGCCGCTTCCGCGACGCGATCGCCGGCACGCGCCGCGCGATCAAGACCGTCCTGATGGACCAGAAGCGAATCGCCGGGGTGGGCAACATCTACGCCAACGAAGCGCTCTGGAACGCGCGCATCCGGCCGGACCGGAGCGCATCCTCGCTGGGCGAGCGCGAATCGGCGGCACTGCACGCGGCCGTGAAGTCCATCCTCGCCTCGGCCGTCAAGCAGCGCGGGACAAGTTTTCGTGACTACCGCGATCCGCAGGGCCGGCGCGGCGGGTTCCTCGGCTTGGCGAAAGTGTACGAACGCGGCGGCGAACCCTGCGTCCGCTGCGGGACGACCCTTCGCACGACGCACAAACTCGAGAACCGGATCACGGTATGGTGCCCGGCGTGCCAGGCGTGAGCGGCGGGCTGCGGCGACGGCGGCCGCCGGCGGCTCAGCCATGAGTCGGCGGCGCAGGCGACGGCGCGAGCTCCCGCCGATGGTCGAGGCGCGTCGTGACGCCATGCTGGCGTCCATCAAGGACTCCGCGCGGGACCTTCCGGGCACCTACCGCCTGCTCGCGGAGGACGGCGAGGTGCTCTACGTCGGCAAGTCGAAGGGCGTACGCGGCCGCCTGCTCACGCACTTTCGCGCGGAATATCCGCGCGACAAGAGCGCGCGGATCATCGCCGAGTCCGCGAGCGTGAGCTGGGACTACGAACCCAGCGAGTTCGCGGCATCGTTGGCGGAACTCCGGCTGATCAAGCGCTTCCGCCCCCGCTACAACGTCATGATGAAGCGCGACGCGCGGCACTACGCGTTCATCCGGCTGACGGCGGGGCCCGCGCCCAAGCTGCATGTGGTGCGCACGGCGCACGGCGCCGACCGATCCACGTACTACGGCCCGTTTCACGGCGCACAGCAACTCGGCGTCGCGGTCCGCGAGCTCAACGATGCGCTGGGCCTGAGGGATTGCTCGCTCGACACACGAATGCACTTCGCGGACCAACCGGAGTTCGCGGTCGCCGAGGCGCGCACGCCGGGCTGCATCCGGTTCGAGATCGGCCGCTGCGCCGGCCCCTGCATCGCGGCCGTGAGCCAAGCGGCCTATGAAGACCGGGTGTCCACCGCGCGCGCCTTCCTCGCCGGCGAGCAGGACACGCCGATCCGCGTGCTGCGGGCCGCGATGGAGGAGTCGTCCGCGCGGCTCGAGTTCGAGCGGGCCGCGGCACTCCGCGACAAGGTCGCGCGGCTGGAATCACTGCAGGACCAGTTTTCCCGGCTGCGGTTCGCCGTCGAGTCGCTGTCGTTCGTGTACACCGTGCCCGGCGCCGGGGGCGAGGCCGGCGCTGATCGCGCCTACGTGATCCATCGGGGGCGCGTGCGGCACGAGTGCGCGGTCCCGCGCGACGCCGCGGCACAGGCGGCGCTCACGGCCAAGGCGGAGTCCATCCTCGGCAACCGCGCCAGGGAAAACGGCTCGGTCCCCGCGCACGAGATTGACGAACTGCTGCTGCTGGCCAGCTGGTTTCGCCAGCATCCAAGCGAACTCGAGCGCACGGCACGGGCGAAGGCCGCGCGCGACGCCGCCTGACCGACAACCGCTACAGCAGCTCCTCCAGCCCCGCGGTGCGCAGCATGCGCGCGTACCGCGGATCGGACGCGAGGCCGTGCCGGTCAAACGGAAGGTCCGTGAGCACGCGGCGCAGCCGCCCGGGCCGGCGGTAGAACCCCTTCTCGATCCAGTCCATTGCCTTGTCCCACTCGCCGAGCTCGGTGTACGCGAGGATGATGTAATCCGCGAGTTGCCGGCTCACGTTCAGGTCAATGAACGGATCGCCCGCGTTGGCGCGCTCGAGCAGCGCCCGCAGGTCGCGGCGCACGTCGGCCTCGCGGGCTTGCTCGGCCGGGAGCGACGCCATGTCCTGGTCGATCGCTGCGTTCCGTTCCTGCTGGCCCCGGAACCCGTGCAGGGCGCGGCGCGCATCCATGGCTTCGTCGTACCGGCCGAGTCGCGCCAGCGACAAATCCAGTCGCTCCAGCGCGGATTCGTAGCCGGGGCTGAGGCGAAGCGCGGTCCGCAGGTGATCGAGCGCCTCGACGTAGCGACCCATCGCCATGAGTACGTCGGCGTAGCCCACCTGCAGGGACGGCGCGCTGGGGTCACCCGCCAGGCCGATGCGCATTTCCTCCAGCGCCTCTTCCACGCGCCCGGCGATCTTCAGGTACGCGCCGTAAAGGCGGTGGCCTTCCGGGCCGACGTTCGGGTCCTGGATGCCGCGCCTGAACTCCGCACCCGCCGTTTCGAAGTCATCCTTCCAATACAACAGGTCCACGGCGATCGAGATGCGGACTTGACCCAGCGCGGGGTCAAGGCGCAATGCCTGGGTGCGGAACTCGGTGGCCAGGCGACTCGACTCGCGGAAATCCGCGAAGCCGCGAAATCCGAGCACGAGGTGAACGTCCGCGAGGCCGACAAGGGCATGCGGATTGGTCGGGTCGAGATCGCGGCCGCGTTCAAACAGCGCCTTGGCGTAGTCGAGTTTTTCCTTCGCACCCGTCCCGCCCTGGTAGCTCCGCTGGAACAGCACACGGCCCTCGCGGCAGGCATCCATCGAGCTCGCGTTGAAGCGCGGATCGTGCAGGGCCGGTGGCGCGGCGATGGGGGTCGGGCTGCTGATCGGCGCGGAAACGCCGGCGGGCGCGTGGAGGGCTTCGACGACTTCCGCGGCCGAGCCGGGCCGTTGCGCCGGATCCTTGGCGAGCAGGCGCTCGATGAGCTGCGCCAGCCGGGAGGGGGTCGTGGGCGCCCGGTCGCGCACGCGCGGGATCGGCTCCACGAGGTGCTGGGTGATCACGGCGGTCGCGTTGCCGCCGCGGTACGGCGGGTCGCCGGTCAGGCACTCGTAGAGCAGGCACCCGAGCGAGTAGAGGTCGCTACGGTGGTCCACCGTTGTCGGGCTGGTGAACTGTTTGGGGCTCATGTACGCCACGGTCCCGACAACCGCCTCCGACGCCACCGACATCTCACCCGTCTCGCTGATTCGAACCGCGCCCGACGAGCGGCGCTCGTCGGACGCCGCAAGCGTCGCGATCCCGAAGTCGGAAAGCAACGCGCGCCCATGGTGCGAGAACACATTCTCCGGCTTCAAGTCCCGGTGCACGACGCCGTGGCCGTGCGCGTAGGCGAGCGCTTCGCAGAGATCCACTGCGATCGCGATCACTTCATCCGCGCCGACGATGCCCTCCGACTTCAGCCGTTGCCGCAGCGTCGGGCCGGCGATCAGGGGCATCACATAGAACAGCCGATCGCCCACGACGCCGGAGTCGAACAACGGCACGATGTTCGGATGCACGAGCCGGGAGGTGAGCTTGATCTCGCGCGTGAAACGGTCCCGATCCACTTCCTGCGACGACGACGACGTGAGCAGCTTGATCGCGACCTCCCGGCCGAGCTCCCGGTCGCTTGCGCGGTACACGGTCGCGCTGCCACCGCGACCGATCTCGGTCGAGATCGTGAATCGGTGACCGACCTAGGGCACGTCGCTCATGGTCAGTCCGGCGTCGCGACTAACGGAATCAAGCGCGCCTCGGCACGTCCATCCGTGATCGCGAGCCGCGCGACGCAGGGCGCGAGGTCGAATCGCCGTGCGCCCGCGGCGCCGGGATTGATCACGAGCCGACCCGCGACGCGCTCGATCACCTGCCGGTGCGTGTGGCCGTACACGATCACGTCCGCGTCGTAGGCCGCACCCACGAAAGCCGCGGACGGGCGCCCGAGCTCGTGCCCGTGACTCACGTGGACGCGCGCGCCGTTGATCGTGAGGTCCAGCGCATGCACGAGCCCCGCGTGGTCCAGGTCGTCCGTATTGCCGAAGACCGCGCGCACCGGCGCGATCGTCTCCAGCTCCGCGAGGATGTCCTCGCCACCGACGTCGCCCGCGTGCAGGATCAGCGCCACGCCCGCCAGGGCCTCGTGCACCTCGGGCCGCACGAGGCCGTGCGTGTCGGAGATGAGGCCGATGTCACCCGCTACTTCCACCGGCGCCCCACCGCGTGCTTGATGCCCAGCTGGTCCAGCACGCGCGCCACGACGAAGTCCACCAGGTCGGGGATCCCCGACGGCCCGTTGTAGAACGCGGGCGCCGCCGGGAGCACCACGGCGCCAGCCCGCGTCAGCCGCAGCATGTTCTCGAGGTGGATCGCCGACAGCGGCGTCTCGCGCGGCACCAGCACGAGCGAACGGCGTTCCTTCAGCGTCACGTCGGCTGCGCGCTCGACCAGCGAGCGCGATGTCCCGGCCGCGATTGATGCCAGCGTCCCCATCGAGCACGGGCAGATCACCATGCCGGCCGTGAGCACCGAACCGCTCGCCGGCGCGGCGCCGCGATCCGTGTCGTCGAACACGCGCACGTGCCGGTCGAACCGCGACTCGCCCACGGCACGGCGCAGCGCGTCCAGGTCGCGCACGTCGGACTCGGTGGCGAGCAGCCGGTAGCCGTGCGACGACACGATCAGCCACGTCTCGCGTTCCAGCTCAGCCAACGCCTGAAGGAGCCGGATGCCGTACGGCGCGCCGCTCGCGCCAGTGAGGGCGAACACCACCGGATGCGCCGGCGTCATGCGAACGCCCGGTCGGCGACCAGCAGGGTGCAGAATACGATGCTGATCACGCCGTTCATCGTGAAGAACGCGGCGTCGAGCCGAGACTGGTCCTCGGCACTGACCAGCGTGTGCTCGTAGGCCAGGAGCGCTGCCGCCACGCCGACGCCCACCCAGCTCAGGGCGCCCGCGCGGCCCGTCCCGGCCAGGGCGCCCACCACGATGGCGAGCAGCATGACCGTCGCGCCGTGCATGGCGCGCGAAAGCTGGATGGCCCGCGGCACGCCTACCGACGCGGGAAGCGAATGCAGCCCACGCTCGCGATCGAACGCGACATCCTGCAGCGCATACAGCACGTCGAACCCGCCGCCCCATGTCATGACGGCGGCGGCGAGCGCCGGGAGCAGCCACGCGGGGTCACTCCACGCGCCGGTGACAGCCAGGTATCCACCCGCCGGTGCGATCCCCATCCCGATTCCCAATACCAGGTGCGACCAGCGCGTGAAGCGCTTGGTCACGCTGTAGAAACACACCCACGCCAGCGCCACCGGCGCGAGCAGCCCGCAGAGCGGATTCAGTCGCCACGCCGCGAACACGAAGACCACCGCCGCGAACACCACCGCCAGCCATGCCTCACGCACCGACATGACGCCACTCGGCAGTTCCCGAATCGCCGTCCGCGGATTCGCCGCGTCAATGTGCCGGTCCACGATCCGGTTGAATCCCATCGCGACGAACCGCGCGGCCGTAAACGCGAGCACAACCCACCCAACCACGCGCCAGGTCACCGGCGCGGAATACGAGGCGATCACCACGCCGACCAGCGCGAACGGGAGCGCGAACACCGTATGCGGCAGCCGCACGAAGTTCGCGTAGCGGACGAGGCGCGAGGTCCCGCGCAGCACCTGACCCTCGCGGGCGACACCGCCCGCAGCGCCCGCCGCCGTCATGCGCCCACCAGCCACGCTAGCGGCCCAGCCCGAGCGAAGCCCACATCGCGTCCACGCGCTGGCGAGTCTCCGCGTCCATCTCGATCACGTCCGGCCAGTTTCGCGTGAAGCCTTCCTCCGGCAGCTTCTTCGTCCCGTCGAGCCCGAGTTTCGAGCCGTAGCTGAACGCGCGGCTCGAATGGTCGAGCACGTCCACCGGGCCCATCGTGAACCGCGCGTCGCGCTCGGGATCGATGTTGTTGAGCGCCACCCACCACGCTTCCTGCGGGTTCCGCACGTTCACCCAGTGATCCACGATCACGAGGACCTTGGCCAGCGACATCAGCCCCGCTCCCCACAGCGCGTTCATCACCTTGAACGCGTGGCCGGGGAACTCCTTCTTGATCGCCACGAAGACGAGGTTGTGGAAGATGCCCTCGGCCGGCATGTGGTAATCCACGATCTCCGGGTTGGTGAGCTTGAGCAGCGGCAGGAAGATCCGCTCCGTCGCGTGCCCGAGGTAGAAGTCCTCCATCGGCGGACGCCCGACGATCGTGGTCGCGTACACGGGCGACTTCCGCATCGTGACCGCGGTGACATGCACCTGCGGATACAGGTCCGCCTCGGAGTAAAACCCGGTGTGGTCGCCGAACGGTCCTTCCGTCACGAGCGCCTCGGCCGGGTCTATGTACCCTTCAATCACGAACTCGGCCTCGGCCGGGACATCGAGATCGCAGGTCACCGCCTTGGCCAGCTTGACCGGCTCGCGACGCAGGAAACCCGAGAAGATGAACTCGTCAACCGTCGGCGGCAGCGGCGCGCTCGCGGAGTAGATGGACGCGGGATCCGCGCCGACGACAATGACGACGGGCATCTTCTCGCCGCGCTCCGCCATCTCACGCCAGTGCGCCGCACCGACCTTGTGGCGCTGCCAGTGCATGGCCACGGTGTTCCTCGAGAGGACCTGCACGCGGTACATCCCCACGTTGCGGATGCCGCGCTTGGGATCCGTGGAGATCACCATGGGCAGCGTGACGTACGGACCGCCGTCCTTGGGCCAGCACGTGATGACGGGGATCTTCGCCAGGTCAACCTGGTCTCCGCGCCACACGACGTCCTGGCAGGCCGGAGTCCCCGACGCGCGGCGGGGTGGGAACTTCGCCACCTCCATCAGGCGCGGCAGCATGGAGAGCTTGCCCATCAGGCCTTCGGGCACCTTCAGGTCCAGCAGCTTGGTGATGCGCGCCCCATGCTCGTCGAGGCTGTCCACGCCGAGTGCGAGCGCCATCCGGCGCATCGAACCGAACAAGTTGATCGCGACGGGGAATTGCGAGCGCGTCCCGTCATCGAGCAGGACGTGCTCGAACAGCAGCGCCTTTCCGCCGCCCGGTTGCTTCATGACGCGGTCGGCGATCTCCGCGATCTCGAGCCGCGCGCGCACCGGATGCGTGATGCGCGCAAGTTCGCCGGCCGCCTCGATCGCGGCGATGTACTCGGCAAGCGTCTGGAGCGTCATGCGCGCACGCCCCAGTGCAGCGCGGCGATCCCGAACGTCAGTGCCCGCCAGCGCACGTTCGCGAACCCCGCGGCGGTCATCCGCGCCGCCAGTGTCTCGCGTTCGGGAAACCGGGCCACGGATTCCGGCAGGTACCGGTACGCGGTGCGATGACCGCTCACCGCACCGCCGATCAACGGCAGGATGAACCTGAAGTAGGCGAGATAGGCCGCACGCACGGGAGCAAGGGTCGGGGTGGAGAACTCGAGGATCACGAACCGCGCGCCGGGCGCCAGCACGCGGTGCACTTCGCGGAGCGCGTCGTCGAGCCCCGCGACATTTCGGATGCCGAAGGCCACGATTGCGCCCGCGCAGGATCCGCTCGCGAGCGGGAGCGTGACCGCGTCCGCGACAACCGGGGTCACCCGATCCGTCGTGTCCTTGCCGGCGCCGCGACGCAGCATGGGCTCGGCGAAGTCGGCGCCGATCACCCGCCCGCAGAACCCGGGCTGTGCCGCCAGGAGCGCGGAGACATCGAGGGTACCGGCGCAGAGATCCAGGTAGGCGCCGCCGGGCCGTTCGCGCCACGACAGCGCTTCGACGGCGTCGCGGCGCCACGACCGGTCGATCCCGGCGCTGAGGACGCGGTTCAGGAGGTCGTACCGGGGCGCGATCTCCGAAAACATGCGCTGCACGTACGCCCGCTTGACCGGCCCGCCCTCGGCGGCCGCGTGGGCCTCCGCGTGCGCGTCCGCGCGGGCCCCGAGGGCCTCGGAATTCACGCTCATCATTAGAGCGTGGAAGTTGCCCGCCTGCGAGAGGGCGGGCAAGTTTCGCCATCCCCCGAATGGCGCCAAGGCCCGACCTCACAAACGTCCCCGATGCGGACGTCGTCGCTCTGGCCCAGCGGGGACGCGAGGACGCCTTTCGCGAAATCGTCCGGCGCTACGAGCGACCCGTGTTTTCGCTCATCTACCGGATGGTCCGCGACAGCGCGACGTCCGAGGATCTCGCCCAGGACACGTTCATCAAGGTCCTGAACCACATCGACAAGTACCGGCCCGAGTTCAAGCTCTCGAGCTGGCTGTTCAAGATCGCGAACAACGTCGCGATTGATCACCTGCGCCGAAAACAGCTCGACACGATCTCGGTCAGCGGGTCGCCGAACGCCGCGACGGAGTCCGAAATCGAGGCCACCTCGTTCGAGATCGCGGACGGAGCCGAATCCGCCCTCGATGCCATGGAAGCCCGCGAGCTGGGCGGGTCGATCGAGAAGGCCATCGCGAAGCTCCGACCGGAGTACCGGGCCTGCATCATGCTGCGGCACGTCGAAGACCGGTCGTACGAGGAGATCGCGGCCACGCTGGACCTGCCGTTGGGCACCGTGAAGACCTACATCCACCGGGCCCGCATCGAGCTCCGCGGGTACCTCGAACACCTCCGCGAATGACGTCCGGATCGGCCCCAAAAGCATCCCGAATCCCGTCTGAAACCCGAGTCTCCCCCACCCCGTAGTCCCACCCTGAGGTTGTATGCAACATCGTCACCTGCTCCCAAACGAACTCGATCTCCTCGTGGATGACGAGGCGGGCTTCGGCATGGCGCCGCTGCGCGCCCATGTCGAGTCCTGCGCGGAGTGCGCGGACCAACTGGCGGCGGCTCAACGCGTCGCCGGCGGCCTCGACCGGCTCACGCGGTTCGCACCGTCGCCCGGCTTCGCGAATCGCGTCATGGCGCAGGTCCAGGTCATCGAGCCCTGGCATGTCGCCCTCACGGAAACTGCGAAGGGGCTGGTCCCGCGGAACCGTACGCTGCGCGTGGTGATGGCGACGACCGCCGCACTCCTGGCGACCGGTATCTCAGGCGCGGCAGTCTGGCTTTCGCTGCGCACGGATGTCGCGCTCTACCTCGGCAGCTCGATCGCCGAGCGGGCTCGCGTGGTCGTCGGCGATGGCGCGACTTCGCTCGCGCGGACCCTGCTTGGCGAGGGCGCCTCGACGCTCCTGGGCAGTGGCCCGGGCGTGCTGATCGCCGGTACCGTGGGACTGCTGCTCTCCGGCGCGGCGACCGCTGTCGCATTGCGTTCCCTGGCGACCGCCTCCCGCCGGACGCGGGAGTAGCCATGCGCATTCAGCGACGCTGGACCCACGTCACCCTGGCGTGGAGCGCGAGCGCCTTTGTAGCGCTGGCCCTCCCGCTGGCATCGGCCACCGGCCAGGACAGCGCGGGCGTCGGCCGCACGGAATCGCTCGGCGCGGCGCTCGAACGACTGCGCGGAACGAGCACGGTGCCGCTGCCGGATGCGGCCGCCTTCGTCAGCACCGCCGTGAGTGTCGCGGCGGGACAGTCCGTCAACGGGCCCGTCGCCACCGATGGCGCGCCGATAGACGTGTATGGGATCGTCGCCGGCGATGCCGTCGCCCGGGGCGGCGATATCGTCGTCCACCGCGGTGGGCTCATCACCGGTAACGCGGTGGCGATTGCGGGTCGTGTGCGGTTCGACGGTGGGACGGTGCGCGGCGCCGTGGTGACGCTCGATGACCTCGGCCCGGCGACCGCCCCGCTCTCTCCGCGTGACCGTGCGCTCCGGAACCTCACCGTCGTGGGCGTCTCGGCGCTGATCTTGCTCGTGATTGGTCTTGGCGTCGTCGCCAATGCGTCGGACAACCTGCAGGCGGTGGCGGACGCGCTCGAGCGCCAGTATGGACGTTCACTCATCGCCGGCCTCGCGGGTCAGGCCGCGTTCCTGCCACTGCTGGTCGTGATCTGCCTTGCGTTGGTCTTGTCGGTCATCGGAATCCTGCTGGTGCCGTTTGCCGCGGTGGTGTACGGGATCGTGGCTGCGGGACTCGTCACGATCGGGCTCCTTGCCACGGCGGTCGTGATCGGGCGGGGTTGGCGCGCAGCACCGGTCCCCACTGGCCGCTCGCAGAAGGCCGCGACGGTCCGGGCCATGGCGCTCGGAATTGGGGCGATCTCCGCGCCGTTCGCGGCCGCAGCGCTCTTCGCGCCGTGGCCTCAGGCCGAGCCATTTGCGCGCGCGACGGCGATCGCCGCCGGCTGGGTCGCATGTACGGCTGGTCTCGGTGCCGCCATCGTCTCGCGCGCCGGGATTCGCCGGATCCGGCCCCCGCAACTCGAGCGTGCGTTGGCAACAGCAAGCTGGCAGACGCCGACGCCGGTCACCGGGGTGGCAGCCGCCCGCCGCCCGGCCGCCATGCCCACGCCCTCGCGCCCGCAGTAGCAGACCGCAGTAGCAGACCGCAGTAGCAGACCGCAGTAGCAGACCGCAGTAGCGGGCGTTCAGTCCGCCGAGAGCGTTACCGGCGCGCCGACGGCGAGCCCAAGCTGGGCGCTCGCGCTCCCGTCGCGTACGGCGATCTCGAGCAGCCCGGCGCTCCCGACCAACGCGCAGGCGGCGCCGACGCCAACGTCGGCGAATGTCCGTACCACCGGCGCCGACAACCGGCCCACCCGCACGACGAAACCGATGACCCGCTCGATATTCGTGATCGCGTTCCCGAACCGGTCAACCGCGATCACCTCGCCCTGCACGGTTCGCGCATCGCTTCGCACGGGCTCCGGCGTGCGCATGACGACGGAATTGCGGTGCGCTCGACCGAGGATCTCGATCGGCTCGCCACGCGCGAGTCTCGCCGCCGCCGGCGCAAATACATCGCGCCCCTGGAACGTCGGCGCGGCGCCGAGGGGCACATCCAGCTCCACCGAATACGCATCCGGGTGGAGGAGCGCCGCCGAAAGGATCCCGTTGTCGGGGCCGACGAGAAACCGTCCCGCCGCTGAGACCGCGAGCGCGGCCCGCCGCGTTCCGACGCCGGGGTCCACGACCGCCACATGTACGGTTCCTGCAGGGAAGCGCTGCCAGTACCGCGCGAGTGAAAGCCGCGCCCGAGCCGCGTCCTGCGGCGGAATGTCGTGCGTTGCGTCAACGATGTCGGCGTCTGGGGCCAACGACCGGATCACCCCCTTCATTTCCGCCACGTAGCCGTCGGGCGTACCGAAGTCAGTCAGGAGGGTGATCGTTGGTCGCATCGCTAAAGTCTCAGAGCGCCGCAGTGGGACTCCACTGCTTCACTCAAGCGCGTTCGATCGCGTCCGCGACTTCGGCGAGCGCCTTCGCCGCTGCCGACGACGGGTGACCGAGCACGACGGGAGCACCGGTGTCCCCGCCCTCGCGCACCGGCTGGAACAACGGGACCTCGCCCAGCAGGGGCACGCCGAGTTCCAGCGCCAATCGAGCGCCACCGCCGGAACCGAAGATCGGAAGCCGGGATCCGTCCGGCGAATCGAACCAGCTCATGTTCTCCACGACACCGAGGACCGGCACGCCGACGCGTTCGAACATCTTGGCGCCGCGGAGCGCATCGCCCACGGCGACTTCCTGCGGCGTCGTGACGATCACCGCCCCGGCGAGTTGTGCCGCCTGGACGAGCGAGAGCTGGGCGTCGCCGGTACCGGGTGGCATATCCACCAGCAGGTAGTCGAGGCGCCCCCACCGCACATCGCGCAGGAACTGCGTGATGATCTTCATGATGATCGGCCCGCGCCAGATCGCCGGCTGGTCTCGCTCGACCAGGAACCCAAGCGACATGAGCTTCACGCCGTGGGCCTCGAGCGGGACGATCTTCTCGCCGTCCACGGCCGGCGCGGCCTGCACACCCATCATGCGCGGGATGTCGGGGCCGTAGATGTCGGCATCCATCAGGCCGACATGCCGGCCGCGTGCCGCGAGCGCGGCGGCGAGGTTGACCGTGACCGTGCTCTTACCGACGCCACCCTTTCCGGACGACACGACGATGATCCGGCCGAGCGCCCGGAACGCCGCGGGAGTTGGCGCCGGCGTCGCGCGCGACGCCGACTGTGGCTCCTGCATCACCGGCAGCGGATTCCGGCGCGGAGCGCCGGACGCGGTCGCCGCTGCGGCTGTGCTCCCCGCCGCACCTGCGCTCCCCGCCGCCACCTGGACGTTGACACGCACGTCGGCCACGCCCTCGACCGCGGCGACGGCGTGCTGCGCGTCGCGCGAGAGCGCCGGATCGTCGGCGTCGTCGAGCGAGAGCGTGAACTGCACGCGGCCGTCGGTCGTCGTCGCGACGTCACGCACCTGTTCGCCACGGACCACGTCCAGCCCTGTGCGGCGATTCGTGACGGTCAGGAGGGCGCGCTCAATCCGCGCATGGAGCGTCTCGGCCACCGCTTGAAGATAGGCCCGTGGCACAGGGCCGAGAAGCGGCGCGGGGCGGCCCGGAAGAGGGCCGCCCCGCGGACTGCGGCTGCGGTCGGGCTACCCGCGGAGCCGTGCATAGAACGCCTTGACCTGCATCCAGGTATCGACGTTCACCGGGTCGATCTCGTAGTACTTGTTGTCCAGGTAGCGGCCCGTCATCGGGAAGAACGGCGGCTTGCGGTTAGTGAGCTGGCAGGGGTCCACCGTCCGGTTTTCCCGGAACCCCGTGTTGTTGCCGGAGAACGTCGGCGACAGAACCTTCTGGATGACACCGCCCGTCTGGTTAATGCACCCGCCGGACTGCGGATAGCCGCCGCACGTGACGGCCGGCGACGTCGCGGGCCCGCCGGAGTAGTTCTCCACTCCCACGGTGCCGGTGAGGCTCATCGTCACCATGTGCAGCGTCGCATGTGGCGACGCCAGGAAGAGCCACGAGCCGCTCGGAGAGATGCGAGGGCGCATCATCGCATTGTCGGCGATCATCACGTTGTCCTGCGCGATGATCCCGAGGAAGTTCCGGCAGATGGCTGTAAGGGAGGTCGGATCCCGGTCGTACACGGTGTCGTCGATAAGGATGACGTGGCCAAGCACATAGAGCGTGACGTTGCCGCGGAGCGTGTCACTGACGAAGAGCGGGCCCGCGGTGGCGTGGATCACGCCTTTCGAGTTCAGGTTGTGCGGCTTGAAGAGCGGCCAGAGATACGGCTTTTCCGTGGCCTGGATGACGCTGCCGGCGATCGAGGGAAGGGCCGCGCCCGCCCAGGCGCGCCACGCGCCAAGCGACACCTGGTTGCCCGCGCATCTGCCCACGGTGTCGGCCGCCGCGGCCTGCAGTATCGCGCAGCGTGTAACGGTCGCCGTAAACGTCGTGTCCTGGCCGCCATACCGGGTGCCCACGGCGCAGCGGGCCGCCGGCGAACCCCAGCCCCACGGCGCCGTGGCCGTCGAGGTCGTGACGGCGCATGCGGCGTCGACGTAGCGCTCGGTCAGCATGAGGTACGGACTGCCGGCGGGGAAGCACCGGGAGAATCCGGCGTAGGAGAGGATCCTCGAGTAGGCCGTCAGCACCGAGCTCACCGATGCGCGGTACACCGAGAAGGCTCCGGTGCGGCTCATTAGCGTCGTGTCGAAAGTCGAGATGGTGGGCGACGTGCTCAGGATGACGCGCTTGCGCACCCAGGGCTCGCGGAACCGCGCCACCGGGAAAAACTCCTTCCGTCCGCCAATCGTGACGAGGAGCCCGCACTGGTTCTGGATGACCACGCTCGGGGTCTTCGCCCCCGTGAACAAGTCCCCCGCGTACGTCCGCGTGCGCTCGATGTCGGCGCGGAGGCTCGTCGTGTCGATGCCTGCGGCAATGTCGAAGATCTGGATCATCCCGTCGGCCTCGTCGAGCGTGCCGTCGTTGCCCACGTCCACTGGCCGGAACCGGAGCCGCGTTCCGCGTGTTCCGGTGCCGGGCGTAAGACGTCCCGACAGATCGACGCCGTTCTGCGTCGTGGTGGCCGATGAACCCGACACCGGCGTGAAGCCGAGGTTCGCCGCCGTCGCGTATCCCCGCAACGCCGCGAGCTTGGCGACGGTGGGATACGGGATCTTCCGCGACCCGGGCAGCGTGGGGATGCCGTGGTAGTTCGCAGAGCCGTTGATGGTGCCGAACGCCGACACCGTGTCGTAGTAATCGGGTCCGGGCGCGGTGCCCGTCGAATACCAGTTCGTGTTGCTGTGCGAGCGCCCGCGGATGAACTCGCCGTTGCCGTACACGATGCCACGCGGAAACGAGTCCACGAACATCGCGTACCGCGAGAAGCTCTCGGCGCTCAGGTCGAGGCGGCGCACGGTTCGCGTGCCGGCCGAGTCGAACGACGTGGCGAGCAGCGTCGCATACTGGCCGAACCGCCCCACTGTGTCGCCGGTGAAGCCGCCGTACAGGTTGACGCGGATACGTGGGATCGCCACGGCGTTCGCGTCGTACATCTGGGCGTTCGACAGCATAAGCTTGGCCGTGTCCTCGGGAAGCGCGAGCGTGGTGTCACGGTTCAGCTGCGACTTGCCCAGGGCGAGCGCCTCTTCCGCCGCGTACTTGAAGTCCCGTTCGCGATCGTAGTACCGCGTGAGGATCCCGCCGCTGGCCGAGAGGTACACGGCGGACACGGCGAGGGCGGCCAGCCCCAGCGTGATGGCGAGGACCATTATCAGGGCGATGCCGCGGCGGTCGCCGGGCCGCCTGCGCGTGCGAGAACGGTGGTTCATCGTCATGGGGACCTCGTTACGGATTGGTCACGGCGGCGGCAGCGCCAACCGGGGAGTTCGCGGGCGAGCAGTCCTGGGCCACGACACCGTACACCCAACCACCGGACCTGAAGGCGACGTCATCGTAGGTGTAGCTGGCGCTGTTGTTGGCGACGAGGTTGCCGATGACCTCCCAGTCGGTGCCGGCAGACGGGCGTCGCATGATGAGGTAGGCCGCGACATCCTTTTCGCCGCCCGCTTCTTCGAGTGACTTGTTCCAGCCGACGGTGATCTTGATCAACACGCTGTCAACATCATAGACCTGGGTCGCCGTCACGCTGTTCGGACCAAGCGGCTCGGTGCCGCAGGTCCGCTGTTGCAGCATGCCGGCATTGAGCAGGCGGGTGTTCGAGTACATCGTCCTGACGACATCCTTCTGCTGGCGCGCGTCGCGATAGAGCGTGGCGAGCCGCATGGTCACGATGCGGATCGAATCCGCCTGCTTCGTGGCGTTGTCATAGTAGATCGGCAGGCTTGCCTGCGGAATCTGCGTGATGTTCCCCGACGCGTCGGTCTTCCAGTACCGGAAGATGTAGTTCGTGTCGGTCGGCACCCACAGGTTGCGGGCCACGACGGTGCTGTCCCGGTCATTGACGCGGCGGAACAGCGTGTAGATGTCGTTCCGGCCCGACGACGCGTCGACGTACGCGAAATAGGAGATCGACTCGGCGGTGCTCTGGATGCCGCTGGCGTCATTGTAATACTGGAGCGGATAATACTTCGAACCGCTCGTGGGCAGGATCAGCTTGCGGCTCGGGGCCCACGACTCGGTGCCGAGCGAGTCGGCAGCAGGGTTGTAGTACGTCGCGCTGGGATCGCTGCTCAAGCGGCTGACCAGGTCCACGTTGAACGTGAGCGCGAATGGCGCCGCCTGCACGAGGAGCGGCTGGCCGGTGACGCCACCGGTCATCCGCACCTCGCGGTCGATAATCGACTGCGCATAGCGCGCGTTCTGCACGGCGTCGAGCCGCCCGGCGCCCGCCTCCACCGCCCGCGACTGCATCCGGAAGAACGGAATGGTGATCGCGAAAATGATCGTCGTGAGGAGCACCGCGATCATCATTTCCACCAGCGTTAAGCCGGCCCGTGCCGTCCTGCACTGTTGTCGGGTCATTGCGTGTCCCTCCGGGAGCTCAAAACGCCGCGATGGCCGTCGTCTTGGTGACGGCCTTCGGGAGATTGTTGCCCGTGACGCTCACCGTCACGGTGATGTAGTCGTTCGTCGCCGTCGGGCACCCCGAACAGCGGACCGACTTCGTCGTCCGCGTGAATCCCTTGTACGGCACCGTCGCGAAGGTCTCGGTCGTGTTGCCGTACGTCGTGAGGATATTGGCGTACACGCGAACCCCCTTGACCGTTTCGATCCGGGCCATGGCAAGGTCGCTCGCCAGCGCCATCATCGAGGTATCCGACGTGCTGCGCTGGAAGGTCCGTATGAAGTTGGCCAGCCCCAGCGTTACCAAAGTCAGCATCGAGATGGCGATCACGACCTCGACGAGGGTCAGGCCTTTCCGTCCGCGGTTCGCGTCCGGGTTCCCGTTGCGTCGATTCGTCATTGTGACATCCGCACCCATGCGGCCCCCGACCATCGGTACATGTCCGTCCTGCCGGTGTTGGCAACAACCGAGATTGCGCGGTAGTCCGTCGGCACGCTGGGGCGGATGGTGAGGTAGAGCACCATGTCCGTGCTCGCCGACCCATCGCGCCGGAAGATGATGCTCGGCATCGCCGACACCGTCCGCATCGATCCTTCCCACGCCGCCGACACGGATGTCCCGTTCAAGCCGTTCATCGTCGGCCGCCGGAACTTTCCGCCGTCCGCGAGCGCGCGGAACTGCGTCCAGTCGGCGGTATTCAGGGTGTCGTTGTTGTTGTAGTCCTGCACGATGCGCAACCGGCTGTACACCGTATCGATGCTGACGATCACGTTCGACTGGCGCGTGATCGCGTTTCGGTTGGACGCCATCAGGAGCGTGCGTACGAGCCTGGCCGCGGCGTCCGTGCGGTAGCGGGTGAGGTCGATGCGCGGTATGGCAAAGGCCGCAATGATCGAGATGATCGAGACGACCATCAGCAGCTCGATCACCGTGAATCCCCGATCGATTCGGCGTGCCGTTGTGTGCCTGTTCATGCGGTCTCCTCCGCCTCGCGCGCAGTCGCGGATACCCGCGCCTGTGCTTTCCCGACCACCCACGTTTGCCCTCGTTCCAAGTATGACGGTCATGTCCGGCACACGCCACCGTCGGATCGTCACTTCCAGCGCCAAACCGTCACATTGTACGCGTCACGCGGCCCCGTGTGACGATCTCATCCTTCCCGCGAAGCCATCAGAACCGTCTGGCCTTGCCGCGCCGCTTCTTGCGTCCTCTGCGCCAACCGTAGATCCCCACCGCAACCGCCCCGCAGCGGTGATCCGCGTCACCATCACCAACCGCACCAGATGGTTCGGTGCGCACTCAGCGAACGGACAGGATCTCCCGCGCCACAGCCGTAACACTCGCCTTCACTTCCGCCAACGCACCGGCCACCACGGCGCCCGCCGCCTTCGCATGGCCGCCGCCGCCAAACCGCCGCGCCAACGCGTTCGCATCCACATCGCCAACACTGCGGAACGACACCTTCACCTTGCCATGACCCAAGTCACGGAAGAACAGTGCCAGTCTTGTGCCCTCAATCGATCGGGGGTACTCAGCCACTCCGTCAAGATCATCAGGTGTCACATTGTGACGTTCGAGTTGGCCGGCGGCGATCGCAATCGTCGCGAGCCCAACGCCGGGTTCCACGGTGATCGTCTGCAACGCCTCGCTCAACAAGCGAATCCGGCCGACGGGCACCGAGGCGTAGATCCGGCGATACATCTGTTCCGGGTCTACCCCGGCGGCCAGCATTTGTGACGCCACGGCCAGGCAGCGCGCCGACGTGTTGCTGAAGCGGAACCCGCCCGTGTCGGTCATGAGCGCCGTGTAAATCGCTGTCGCAATCGGGGCGGTGATTTCGGCCTCGAGGGCGACGGCCAGGTCGTAGATCAGCTCGCCGGTCGCACAGGCGGTGGTGTCGGCAAACCGGATCGTGCCCGGGAGCTGTTCACCCGCGATATGGTGATCGATGACGAGGGGCGGCTGCGGCAGGCCCCGCACGGCGTCCGCCAGCGAGCCCAGGCGGCCCACGTCGCTGATGTCGAGTACCACGAGGCGGTCCGCTTCGCGAAGCGCCGCGCCGCCACGCGCCGACGCGTCCTTGATACCCGGCAACAGGTAGCCGAACATCGAAGGCCACGGCGTCGGGTTGACCACGGTCGCCGCGATCCCCCGCTGCGACAGGATCAGTGAGAGCGCCGCTTCCGAGCCACAGCCATCGCCGTCGGCATTGATATGCGTGGACAGCGCGACCGACCGCGCGGCGGTCAGCTCGGGAATGAGCTGATCGAGCGCGGTGCGCCGTGGCTCAGGAAGTGCCAGCAGGTCGGTTGGCATAATAGAGATGCGGCGCCCGGGCGAACTGCCCGGACGCCGCATCTCAAACTAGCGAGCCGTGCGCCCTCACGAGCGCCGCCGCCACCCCACCGCTACGCGCGCTCCTTCTTCGCGGCCGTTGAGTTGCCCATGCCATAGAAGAAGTAGATCGCCAAGCCGATCGCGGTCCACACGGCAAGCCGGATCCACGTGTCGGGCGGCAACGCGGCCATGAGGCCGATGGACGACAGCGCACCAAGCAACGGAACCACCGGGGCGCCCGGCGTCCGGAACGGACGCGGGAGGTCCGGGCTGGTCTTCCGGAGCACGAGCACTCCGATGCAGACCACGGCGAAGGCCGAGAGCGTACCGATCGACACCAGCTCTCCGAGCAGACCGATCGGGAAGAACGCCGCGATCGAGGCGGCGATGGCACCCACGATGATCGTGGACACCGCCGGCGTGCGGTACACCGGATGCACCTTGCCGAACAGCGGCGGGAGCAATCCGTCGCGGGCCATGGTCATGAAGATGCGCGGCTGGCCCATGAGCATCACCAGCACCACCGACGCCAGGCCGGCGATCGCCCCGATGTTCACGAGGTACTCGAGCCACTTGAGCGCCGGCACGTTGGCGATCGCCACCGAGACCGGGTGCGGTACTGCGAGCGACTGGTACGGGGCGAGACCGGTCATTACCAGCGCCATCAGGATGTACAACACCGTGCAAATGACCAGCGACGCGAGAATGCCGATCGGCAGGTCCTTCTGCGGGTTCTTCGCCTCCTGCGCGGCGGTCGAAACGGCATCGAACCCGATGAATGCGAAGAACACGACCGACGCGCCACGGATCACGCCTGACCATCCGTACTTGCCGAACTCACCGGTGTTCTCGGGGATGAACGGCGTCCAGTTGGCCGAATTGACGTACATGAAGCCGAAGCCGATGACGAGGAGCACGATCGTCATCTTCACAAACACGATGATGTTGTTGAGGGTCGCCGACTCCTGCACGCCGCGAACCAGCAGGGTAGTCAGGACGATGATCAGCGCGACGGCGGGCAGGTTGATCACGCCGTCAACGACACTTCCGCCACCTGCCGTGCACGCCGCGCGATCCGCAAAGGCCCGTACGGCCCCTGTCGCGGCGTCAATCATGGCGTGGTTCGTCGCAGGGTCAACGCAGGTAAAGGCCCGGACCAGCGTATGCGTGCCTTCGACCGCGAAGGGCGCCGCCGCGAACGCGGCCGGGATGGTGATACCGACTTCGCCGAGGAACGCCGCGAAGTAGCCGGCCCAGCCGACCGCCACCGTCGAGGCGGCGAAGAGATACTCAAGCACCAGGTTCCACCCGATGAACCAGGCCACGAACTCGCCCATGGTGGCGTAGCCGTAGGTGTACGCCGATCCCGCGATCGGGATCATGGACGCGAATTCGGCGTAGCACAGACCCGCGAACAAGCAGGCGAGGCCAGCCAGCATGAAGGACACCGCCACACCGGGGCCGGCGAAGTTCGCCGCCGCGGTGCCCGTCAGCACGAAGATGCCGGCGCCGATGATGGCCCCGATTCCCAGCATCGTGAGGTTCAGCGCGCCGAGCGAACGCTTCAGCGTCGCTCCGCCCTCTCCGGCGGCGTCGGCTTCGCCCTGCAAGGAGAGGATGCTCTTCTTGGTCCAGAGACCCATGTCGAGTTGGACTGAGGGTGGACGATAAACGAAGGCGCGACCCCTACCCGCCAGCCGCGCCTACGTGACTTCGTGAACCCGAAAAGGATTGCCCACGCCGCCGGTGATGTCAACCCAGCGAGTAGTTCGGCGCCTCGCGGGTGATCGTGACGTCGTGCGGGTGGGACTCGCGCAGTCCAGCGCTCGTGATCTGCACGAACCGCGCGTTGGTACGCAATTCCTCGATCGTGCCACAGCCGGTGTAGCCCATGCCGCTTCGCAGGCCGCCCACCATCTGATACAGCACGTCCGCCACGGGCCCCTTGTACGGGACGCGGCCTTCGATGCCTTCCGGCACAAACTTGCGCGAGCTCATCTCGCCTTCCTGGAAGTACCGGTCGGCGCTCCCGTCCTGCATCGCGGAGAGCGAACCCATGCCGCGAATCAGCTTGAACCGACGACCCTCAAGCAGCATGGACTCGCCAGGACTCTCTTCGGTCCCGGCCAGCATGGATCCCATCATCACGCTCCAGGCACCGGCGGCGATCGCCTTGACGATGTCGCCGGAGTACTTGATGCCGCCGTCCGCGATCACCGGTACGTCGCCCGCCCCGGCCACACCCTCCATGACCGCGGTGAGCTGCGGGACGCCAACACCGGTCACAACGCGGGTCGTGCAGATGGACCCGGGACCGACCCCGACCTTCACCGCGTCCACGCCCCGGTCCACAAGCGCCTTCGCCGCGGCGCGCGTGGCGACGTTTCCGGCCACGAGCTGCGCGTCCGGCAGCGCCTCACGTACGGTGGCGGTGGCATCGAGCACGCCCTGGCTGTGGCCGTGGGCCGTGTCAATGACGAGCGCGTCCACACCGGCATCCACCAGTGCACGGGCGCGGTCCAGGAAGTTCCCGCCGGCGCCGATCGCGGCGGCCACGATGAGGCGACCATACTGGTCCTTCGCCGCCATCGGGTACTGACGCCGCTTGTAGATGTCCTTGACCGTGATCAAGCCGACCAGGTGTCCCTTGCCGTCCACAACCGGGAGCTTCTCGATGCGGTGCTTGGCCAGGATCCGCTCGGCGTCGTCGAGCGTCGTCCCGGCAGGCGCGGTGACCAGGCCCTCCGATGTCATGGCGTCGCGCAGCGGGCGGTCGAGGTTGCGCTCGAACTGCAAGTCGCGGTTCGTGATGATGCCGACCAGCTTGCCATCCGCGGCGACCACGGGGAGACCTGAGATCCGGAACTTCGCCATCAGCGCAACCGCGTCGCGGAGCGTGGACTCGGGCGGCAGGCGGATCGGGTCGCGAATCATCCCGCTCTCGGAGCGCTTGACGCGGTCCACCTCGGCCGCCTGGCGATCAATGGACATGTTCTTGTGCAGTACCGCGATGCCGCCGGCCCGCGCCATCGCAATGGCCATTTCGCTTTCGGACACGGTGTCCATCGCCGCGGACACGAGCGGCACGTTCAGCGTGATGCCGCGCGAGAAGCGGGACGCGGTGCTGACATCCTTGGGGTGCACCTGCGAATGCGCC
>Ga0194131_10002797_pt1 | contig 28287 bp, 23 predicted proteins | sample TA2KigO120mmetaG_FD_148631 | JGI IMG/M metagenome (GOLD analysis project Ga0194131, IMG submission 148631) | Freshwater microbial communities from Lake Tanganyika, Tanzania - TA2015053 Kigoma Offshore 120m | ecosystem: Environmental > Aquatic > Freshwater > Lake | place: Tanzania: Lake...
CGACCGCGCGCGTGATCCAGATGGTCCAGACCAGGACGATCACCGCGGTCAGCGGCAAGAAGCTGCCGGTCAACATCGACACGATCTGCGTGCACGGCGACAACCCGGCCGCGGTCGACATGGCGCGCGCCATCCGCGCCGGACTCGAGGCCGCCGGCGTGACCGTCAGCCCATTCGCGCAGACGATCAATTGAGCTTCATGGACCTTCGACCCACACTCCTCCTCCCCTGCGCACAGCGCGGGGGAGGATCGAGGAGGGGGCCCGAAGCGGTCACGGCTCAAGAACCCACAAGGGCCCCCACCGCAGCCCTCCCCCGCGCTACGCGCGAGGGAGGAAGTAAGAACTGCGCGTCGTGACCGCCGCATCACCACAGCGCCCGGTGGCGATCGCCGCCGGCATCGGATTGTCGCTGGTCGCCTTCGCGCTCTACACCAGCAACGACATCGTCGTGAAATGGGTGTCGGGCAATTATCCGCTGCACCAGATCCTGTTTTTCAACACCGTGACCGGCCTAGGCGTGTTCCTGGCCGCGGTCGCCGTGCGGCGCGACTTCATCAATCTGCGCACGCGGCGGCTGGGACTGCACATCCTGCGCTCGCTGATCGGGCTCTGCGGCGGCTTCGGCGCCTACTACGCCTACAAGAACCTGCCGTTGGCCGACGCCTATGCGCTGATCTTCGCGGCGCCGCTGTTCGTGACGGCGCTGTCCGTGCCGGTCCTGCAGGAGCAGGTCGGCTGGCGGCGCTGGAGCGCGGTCCTGGTCGGCTTCGTCGGCGTCGTGGTGATGCTCAGGCCCGGTGCTGGCGTGCTCGAGGTGGCGGCCTTCGGCGCGCTGCTCGGCGCGCTGGCGCACGCCATCAGCGTGATGATGATCCGCCGGCTGGGCCAGACCGAGAGCTCTTATTCCTACGGCGTCTACGGCAACGTGACCAATCTCTGCGTCACCGCCGTGCTGTGCCTCACGCTCGGCTGGGTCGAGCCCAAGCTCGAGGATCTCGTGCTGCTCGGCGGCGGCGGCGTCCTCGCCGCAATCGGCTTTCTGTGCGTGATCGCCGCCTACCGGCGGGCCCCGGCCGCCGTCGTCGCACCCTTCCACTACACGCAGATCATCTGGGGCACGCTCGCCGGCTATCTCATCTGGCATCACGTGCCCGACCGCATCACGCTGATCGGCGCTGGCATCGTGGCTTCCAGCGGCCTGTACATCCTCCACCGCGAGGTGGTGCGCCGGCGCGAGAAGGTCGCAGTCCAGCCGCCGGAAACCACAGCCCCATCCGCCCCGCCCAACGAGCGCAAGGTCTAGGATCCGGTCAACCCTGCGATCATCTCGCGGCGCGCGCGCGCGCCTTCCATCACGAAGCCGATATCGGCGCCGCCGAGCGTGAACTGCACGCCGGTCTTGATGTAACGCTGCATCAGATCCTTCGAGTAGACGCCGCCCATGCCGAAGAACTTGCCGGCCTTCTTCACCGCCGCGGCGACCTTGTTGTAGGCCGCGCCGATCTTGGCATCGCCGAGCTGGCCCGGAATGCCCATGTCGGCGGCGAGATCGTTGGTGCCGATCAGCACGGCGTCGACGCCGTCGACGCCGGCGATCGATTCGACCGCGTCGAGTGCGGCCAGCGTCTCGACCATGACGATGGTCAGCGTCTCCTCGTTGAGGCGCGCCATGATCTTGGGATCGGCGCCATGGCCGAACTCGGCCTGCGGCAGCGGGCCGGTCAGCGAGCGCGCGCCGAGCGGCGGGTACTTGGTCGCCTTGACGCAGGCGGCCGCCTGCGACGCACTGTCGACGTGCGGGAAGATGATGCCGTACACGCCGCCGTCGAGCAGGCGGGCGGCCTGGTAGAACTGGTCGGTGCCGACCCGGGCGACGGGCGTCACGCCGACCGCGAGCGCCGTGACCGCGATCTGGCAGGCGATCTCCTCATTGAGCAGGCTGTGCTCCAGATCGAGGAACAGCCATTCGAAGCCGGTCGCCTTGGCGATCTCGGCGGCGTCCACGCTGCGCCAGCGGTTGACGCTGAAGCTCGCCACCAGCTTGCCGCTCGTCATCAGCGCCTTCATGTTGTTGGGCCGGATCGCCATGGGTGTGTGCTCCTCGTGATTTCGCTCGCCTCGATCTTATGATCCTCGTGGTGAGCTTGTCGAACCACGAGGGCGTCTCCGCCTGACGACGCTGACGATTCACGCCGGAGCTTCGGCAGTGCATGTGGGAACCGCACAGGCGCAGCTTGACTCCAATTTCCGCCAGCGTAACGTCACGATACGACGACGCCACCATATCGCAATGTAGATTTTCCGATGCGCGAACCCGACGATCTGTTCTCGGCCTCGCACTACGCGGCGGTGCGCCGCCCGATCGCCGAGGCGTACAACCTGCCGCCCTGGTGCTACACGTCCCAGCGCTTCTTCGAGCGCGAGATCGAAACCATCTTCAACCGCACCTGGAATTTCGTGTGCCGCGCCGAGCGGCTGCCCAATGCCGGCGACTACATGGCGGTCGACGTCGCGACCGTGCCGCTGATCGTCGCGCGCGGCCAGGACGGGGCGATCCGCGCTTTCTCCAACACCTGCCGCCATCGCGGCTGCGCGGTCACGCGCGGCGAGGGCAATGCGCGCAACTTCGTCTGCCCCTATCACTCGTGGAGCTACACGCTGGCCGGCGAGCTGATCGCCGCACCGACCGACATGGACGAGACGGTCGGCTTCAAGATGAGCGACTACGGGCTGATCCCCGTGCGGCTCGAGACCTGGGCCGGCTTCGTCTTCGTCAACCTCGACCGCAACGCGGCGCCGCTCGCCGACCATCTCGGCAATCTGCCCGAGCTGCTCGAACGCTACGACTGCGCCAATCTCAGGCTCGGCCGGCGGCTCGAATACGACGTGCCGTGCAATTGGAAATTCTACGTCGAGAACCTCAAGGACGCGCATCACGTCTCGACCGTGCACGCCAAGTCGATCAGCCGCTACGCGTCGCCGAAGAAATACTGGCGCGCGGTGCAGCCGACCAACGGCAACATTATTAGCACCTTCATGAGCTATCCCGGCAGTGCGGCGCTGCTCGCGGGCGACACGGGATTTCCGCGCATCGCCAAGCTGACCGACGAGACGGCGGGCACGACGGCGCCGCTCGTCTTCCCCAACCTCTATATCTCCTGCACGACCGACTGCGCCTGGTACGTCTACGTCAATCCGGTCGCGGTCGACCGCATCCGGCTCGAGCAGGGCGCGCTCTTCCCGGCGGAGTCCCTGGCGCGGCCCGAGTGCCAAGAACTGCTGCCGAAATACTTCAAGCGTTTTGACATGACCCAGGCCGAGGACAACGAGATCTGCGCGCTGCAGCATCGCGGCCTGCGCTCGCCCTTCAGCACGCCCGGCCGCTACTCGACCAAGGAAGCGCTGGTGCACAAGACGCATAACTGGATCCTCGACCGCGTGCTCGGCAGCTAGGATAGTCTCGACTGCCACCTGCCACCTACCCCCTCCCCTGCGCCGCGCGCGGGGGAGGGTCGGGGTGAGGGCCCAACGCGGCGACGATTATCTCGCGCACACCGCCGGGATTTTCCGAGATCTCATTGTTCCCAAACCTCAGCACATTCCAACCTTTTGACCGTAGGAACCGTTTGCGCGTTTCGTCACGAGCCAAATCGGCGTGCTGCCCGCCGTCCGCTTCAATAATTAGTTTCGCCTCGATGCAGGCAAAGTCAGCAAAGGAGGGGCTGATCGGGTGCTGACGGCGAAAGCGCCGGCCCTCGAGAGACCGGTGGCGCAGCAAGGCCCATAGCGCACGCTCGGCCGCGGTTGGTTGGCTACGAAGAGCGCGTGCACGCTCCTTAGTGGTTCGACTGGTTCGCGGCAAGATGATCTCGCACAACCGCGAGGGCCCCCACCCTAACCCTGCCCCGCCTTCGGCAGGGGAGGGAATATCACGGGCAGCGTCCCCGCCGCCTCGTAGCGCTGGATGTCGGTGCCGGCCTTTTCGGTGATGCGGTAGCAGCCGCGCGCGACGCGCTCGAACCAGCCGTAATAGTCCGCCTGGAGAATCTTCGTGGCGTTGGGCACGACGCCGCTCTCGCGCAGCACCTTGGTCGTCGCCGTGCCGGTCTGGCGGATCAGCAGCGCGCAGCGCAGCGCCTCCTGGCGATAGGCCGTCATCAGCGGCGTGCGCGTGACGCCACCACGGTTGGGATCACCCGCGCGCCTCGTGTGCTCACCGAGCAGGCGCGTCAGGCGCTTCGTCGCCTTGCGCGGCTGGTAGGGCACCGGATCGAGCAGCACCTCGACATGGCCGCCGCGCCGGGTCGGCATGACCGTCATCAAGCCGAGGCCGAGCCGCCGGCACAGTTTGCGAATATCGCTGCGATGCACCGACATGCCCTGGACGCGCGTGCCGCCCGGCGCGGGCACGGCGAGGTAGACATGGTCAGTCAATGCCAGACGGTCGATGCCCTGGAGCAGCAAGCCCATGCTGAAGGCGAGCTTGAGCTCGACGATCACCGGCGGCTCCTTGCCACGCGTGGCGACGAGATCGCAGCCATGGATCTCGCCCTTGACCTGGTAACCCTGCGTCTCGAGAAAGGCCTTTATGGGCGGATAGAGATCTGATTCGAGGCTGAACCGTGTCTTCATCGGGCGCCCGCCCGCTGCGCCTGTTCCCAGCCCTTGCCGGCGTAGTAATAGGCAAGCCGTCCGACACGTTCGGCGTCCGCGCTCGCCGCCGTGCCGGCTTTGGCACGGGACGCGATGCCGGCGAAGATAACGGCGAAGCGGAACATGGCGAATGCCAAGTGGAACGGCGCCAGCCTGTCCCGCCGTCCGGCATGGCGACAATAGGCGCCGACGTAATCGTCCTCGGCGGGAATGCCAAGCGACTGGCGGTCAAGGCCGAGAATGCCACCATATTCGTTCGGTCCGGAGTGGTAGAGCAGGCAGTTGTAGGCGACATCGCTGAGCGGATGGCCGAGCGTCGACAGCTCCCAGTCGAAGACGGCAACGATGCGCGGCTCGGTCGGGTGGAACATGATGTTGCCGACGCGATAATCGCCGTGGATCAGTGTGGTCTCATCCTCGGCGGGGACGTGCTGGGGCAACCAGTCGACCAGACGGTCGAGCTCGGGAATGTCGAAGGGATGCTGATCCTGCCACTGGCCACCCCAGCGTTTGATCTGCCGTGCGAAGTACCCCCCGGGGCGGCCGAAATCCGCAAGGCCCGATGTCGTGAGATCGACCTTGTGGATGCACGCGAGCACGCGCGCCATGTCGGCATACATGGCGGCACGCTGATCGGGCGTGCAGCGGGGCAGCGCGCAATCATGGAAGACGCGGCCTCGACGGCGCTCCATCACATAGAAGGGCGTGCCGACGATCGTGCGATCCTCGCAAAAGAGCAGCGGACGCGCGACCGGCACGTCGGAATCGGCCAGCGCCTTCTGCACCCGATACTCCCGGTCCACCGCGTGCGCGGAGGGCAACAGGGGTCCCGGCGGCTGCTTGCGCAGCACGAAGTCGCGCTCGCCGATCCACAAATAATATGTCGGATTGGACTGACCGCCGCCGATCTGCTCGGTTCGAAGCTGCCCGCGCACGTCAGGCATTGCGTCGCGCAAATAGGCAGTCAGGGCGGCTTCATTCAGCTGCTGCTCGACAGGTTTGCGCGCCGCGTCACTCATACGCCTCGTCTGGTCCCCTCGCCCGCCGCAGGCTCCCCTTTTTAACCTTGACGGGCGCCGCAAAGGTATTGCTTTCGCACCATTTGACGATTCGCGTCAAATCTCACCTAGATTTCCGTCAAATTTTGGACTAATCCGTTCTCCAGTCGGAGATTGGATCCTTGGCCGGGCGGTTGAACGAGCCGGCGGCCATGGCAAGCCATGGGGGTCTCCAGAGCAGCATGTCGGCTTGGTTCAAGCGTGCGCAGGATTTGGCTGGCATTGGTGACCTGATGGGCGCCCTTGAAAGACAGTCCAAAGACGTCATGCGACTCGCCCGCGCCACCCGCACGGTCGATCCCGGCCACATGTTTCAGCTCAAGGAACGCTTTCGCGAAAAGGTGTCCGAGTTCGAGGCGGTCGTGGCGCTGATGGACCATCGCCTCGATCATCTGCCGGACGACAAGCGCCAGCTCGTCGCCGATAAGATGAGCGAGCTCGAAGCCTTCGTGCTGTCCAAATCGGTGCAGAGCTACGTCGCCTTCTGCGCGCGCGCCGAGGCCGCCGGCGCCGTTCCGCTCTGGGCGCGCGAGGTATTCGGACGCGATCTGAAATCCGTCGACAAGGCGCGCGCCCAGCTTGCCGAGCCACGCTTCGCCGGTCGCATCGGGAGCGAGAATGTCGCCGCGATCGACCGCATCAAGCAGGCGCTGTCAGCGCTGATCGACAAGGCCCCCCGCATTCCCGATTTCAATGCGCGCAACTTTGGCCTTGCCGAGCCAGAGCCAGCCGCCGGCGACTAGCCGCCATGTGCGAGTTCGGCGCCGACGGCCGCGTCTACTATCCGACTGAGGACTCGAGCTGGAGCGCGCCCGGGCCGGCCGCACTCGGTTTCGATCCGGGTCGCCTCGCCGAAGCCGTCGACTTCGCGCGCGTGCACGAGACGGTCTGGCCCCACGACCTGCGCGCGCATCTGGAAAAGGGGGCCTTCGAGGAAGGGCCGTCGAACGCCATACTCGGTCCGACCAAGGATCGCGGCGCGCCGAGCGGGGTGATCCTGCGCGGCGGACGCATAGCCACCGAATGGGGCGACACATTTCGCGCCGACATGACTTTCAGCGTCGCCAAGAGCTATTTGTCGATCGTCGCCGGCCTCGCTTTCGACCGCAATCTGATCATGGATCTCGACGAACCGGTCGTCGTGCACGGTCGGTCGCTCGCCGACGACGCCGGCTACGATCCGCCGCGCAACCGGTTCATCACCTGGCGTCATCTCCTGCAGCAGACCAGCGAATGGGAAGGCACGCTGTGGGGCAAGCCGGACATGATCGACCGGCACCGCCATATCATGGGCCGCAAGGGCACCCAGCCCAAGGGCAGCTTCCGCGCGCTGGCCGAGCCCGGCAAGTTCTGGGAGTACAATGACGTCCGCATCAACCGGCTGGCGCTGGCTCTGCTCCAGCTCTGGCGCAAGCCGGTCGCGGCCGTGTTCCGCGATCATTTCATGGATGTGATCGGCGCCGGCGCGGAGTGGCGCTGGCACGGCTATCACAACTCGACCGTCACCATCGATGGTCAGCCCATGGAATCCGTCTCCGGCGGCGGACACTGGGGCGGCGGCGTCTTCATCAACGCGCGCGACCAGGCGCGCGTCGGCCTCGCCATGCTGCGCGGCGGCATGTGGCGCAATCGGCGCCTTCTGTCACAGGCATGGATCGAGCGATCGCTGGAGCCCTGCCCTCTCAACGCCGTCTATGGCTTGCTGTGGTGGCTGAACACCGATCGGCAGCTCTATGCCGAGGCCTCGAAGGAAAGCTATTTCGCGTTCGGCGCCGGCTACAACATCACCTGGATCGATCCGGCGCATGATCTCGTCGTGGTCCTGCGCTGGATCCGCGACGTCGACGTCGGCCGCTTCATCGGCCTGACGATGAAGGCGCTCGCCTGATCGTTCGCACGTTCGACGTTGCGTCGTGAGGGCGGCGCTTCGCGCCGCCGCTCACGACGCACTGCCGCCAAGGCGATTGACGCATCGACAATACCCTGGCGCCGTCGTGTCTTCGCCGTGAACCGGATTGCGCCGAGAAACGACGCAGGCCCGGTTCACCGGTAGAACAGATGGCCGCCGATGCGCCCGACATAGTTGAGCCGGTGCGACCATTTCGGACGCACATAGACGGCATGAAAGTAGAGAGCGCCGTCGAGCGTGTTCTCCTCAGGTGACAGGATGGCCTCGAGCGCGACCGCGAGTGCCTGCTCCCAGGCTGCTCCCTCGGGGGGCCGACGATGCGCCCGGCCGGTGCACCGCCAGGAGAACTGGCAGGTTTGGGGCCAGTCCTCCCTGACCTGACCGCGCGGCGCGCCCTGATTGACGACACCGCAGATCGTGTCGGGGAAACCCGGCGTGGCAACGCGGTTGAGAGTGACCGCGGCAACCGCGCGTTGGCCCTCCTCGCCGTCGGCGACCGCCTCCCAATAGACGTTGCGCGCGAGGCAATCGACCTCGCGCCAGAAGCGCTCGGTTGCCTCCGCGAGCGGCGAGCGGGTGGCGGGTGTCTCCTTGACCGGAGCACGCGCCAACTCTGCCCCGAGCAGCGGCGTCGACATCAGGAAGTATAGACATGAAAAGACCATGAAACGATGGCGTATTTCCACCATCATTTCCCTCCCATCCCCAGTCAAATTGGGAAACGAATGCGGACTGCCCTTGGGCGGCTCGGCTTTCTGCCCTATCCGCGTCTATGATTGCTGCAATGCAGCAAAGGCTAAATGGAGTGAAATTAACGAGCTGTCAAGGAAATCTCTCGGGCGCCATGCGGGAGAGCTGGAAACCCGTTTCGGAGCGCAACGGATGCGCGCCCGCTTGGTTCCACCGCGGATTGCCTCGACAGGATTTTTTTTGGCGGGCGCGGGGTGGCCGCGCCGGGGATCAGCGCGCCGCGGTCCGGATCACGCGTGACATCAGGCTGGCGACACAGCCATGGGCGCGCTCCATGAGGGCCTCACGCTCGGCCGGCGGCACGTCGTCGAACTCGAACTGTCCGGTCGATACCCAGTGCCGCATGATCTCATGACGATGGAAGAGCACGACGCCCTTCATGTCGGCGACGGTGTCCAGCGCGTCGTTGTACGGCTCGAAGCGGATCAGGTTCGCCGTTCCGCGGGCATATTGCATGCTCATCAGAACGAGCTCGATGCCGGCCTTGCGCAGGAGCTTGTGGCCGTGCATGAGCGCGCGCGTGAAGTCGGCGGGGTCGACCTGGCGCACCGCATCGGTCGAGCCGGTCTGCCAGATCACCAGATGTGGCTTTTCCGGCAACACGTCGCGCTCGAAACGGTCGGCCATCTGGACCGCGGTCTGCCGCGGCACCGACTTGTCGACGACCGTGACCGGGTTGCTGGGGAAGTGCCGCACCAGCTCGTTGCGCAGCGGCCCGACATAGCTCGAGCGCGACTTGTCGGCCTCGGGAACCGCCGAATAGGAGGTGCCGACGAACACCACCTTGAGCGGCGCCCGTTCGATCACGCGCTTGCCCAGCTTGGGCAGCGTCGCTTCGCTCGCCAGCAATTCGGGGGGAACCGCGCAGGCGTCAACGGCAAGAGCGGGGCCGCTGGCTGCCGCCAGCAACCATGCGCCTGCCAATCCGATCCCGAGTCGCTGCAGCCGTGTCATGCCGCACTCAACTCCCGGCCGAAAGCGGCGCAGTTGACGCGCCGATCCGGCCCTTTGCCGTTCGCTCGATCGACTTGTACCAGGATAATCCCCGCCGTTAGCATCATGATGCCGATTCCGAAGCCGTTGACAAGGGCTTGCACCCAAAAGGCGTAGTCGAGCTGCACGACGGCCAAATGCCCGATCACGCACAGGAAGATGCTGAGGCAGAAGATGTGCAGCGAATTCTGCCCGCACAGAATGACCGGGTAGGCCGCGGGCGCCCTCAACATCCGGTGCTCGGGCGGCACGAGAACGGCAACCAGGTAGGCGACCGCGAGGAAGTGGACCAGCCGCACGAGCGCCAGGTCCGTCTTGTCGACGGGCCAGAGCTCATCCAGCAGCAGCGCAGGCACCCGGGGCGAGATGTTGGCGAGCTTCCAGGACATGACGATGATCAGGCTGCCCGCCACGATGGCGCCAGCAGCCGCGATGATCGGCCATCCACGCAGCACCAAGCGTCGCCCGGCCACCGTGGCATGCCCGATCACGGCGCCAATGACAAACAGCAATTGCCATGCAAACGGGTTGAAGAACCAGTTGCTCCCCTCCGGATAGGCCGGCATGTCGAAGTTGAACCACCACTGAACGACATAGGCGGCAACCGATATGGCGAGCACGAGGGCAGGGCTGCGCTCGATACCCCAGAGCGCGAACGGGAATAAGAGCAGCAGGGCGATGTAGAGCGGCAGGATGTCCATGAAGGCCGGCTGGAACTGCAGCGACAGCGCCATCATCACGGCGATGTGCGGCTCCTGCAGGAAGTTCGCGACGTTCATCTCTTCGGCAAACATGGGATTGCGGAAGCGCGCCGCGATGTAAGCGACCTCCGCCGTGAACACCACGAACAGGAAGATGTGTGCGACATACAACTGCCAGCAACGCTTCCAGATCTGCGCGAGAGCGACGATGAAGCCGCGCGCGCGCTGAACGCGCCCGTAGACGAACGCCGCGGAATAGCCACTGAGGAAGATGAACACCTCGGCCGCGTCGCTGAAGCCGAAGCTGCCGATCGTCACGACCGAGAGGATGTTGCCCGGAACGTGGTCGATGAAAATGAAGATCAGCGCGAGTCCGCGAAAGAAATCGATGCGCAGGTCGCGCTCGCTGCGCGCCGTCGATCCGGCTGCATCCGCTGCGCCGCTCACGGCGCTTCCCTCAGCCACTTGATCAGCGCCGGCGCCGCCTGACGCGGCGTGTCGAGATGCCCGGCATCGATGATCAGAAAGCTGCTGCGCGGATGCGGCGGCAGCAGATCGTAGGCATAGGACCGGTCGCGCTCGGCGACGACGTCGCGCTCGCCGACCACCCACAGAACCGGCAGTGCCGTGCGCATCAGAGCGGCATTCGCGGGCATCACGGCCATCCCGTCCGGCGCGTAGTAGCTCAGATAGGACGCGGCCGAGGCGTCGATCGGATAGGTGTAGCCGTCATAGCCGTAGTCGAGATATCGGCCGATCACCCGGCCCTGCCCCGCACGCTCGTTGCGACGCGCCTCCGCCACCGCCTCGGCAACGCCGGAGCGAAATCCCGCCCGCTCCGGCATGAAGCCCGGCCCGAGCACGATCAGCCCGTCGATGCCGGACCGCCGCGCCGCAAAGGCGAGCGCAATGTTCGCGCCCATGCTGTAGCCGGCAAGTACCACGCGTGACACCCCTGCAGTTCGCATCGCCGCAATCTCGCGCGCGATCTCGTCGAGTGCGAGATCGATCGTGACGTCGAAGCGCCGCAGCGCCGACCATGCCATGTCGGGCGTCGAGACCGTGAGGCCGGCATCGGTCAGCGCCGCGGCCAGTCCCTCGACGTCGTCGGCCGTCGCCCCCAGCTTGCCGTGCAAGAGCACCACACCGATGCTTCGCTCCGCGCCCAGCGCGCAAACGGGAGCGAGACAGGCCAGCACGACCAGGCAGGGCGCCAGCCCAAGTGCGCCTATGACCGATCGTGCCCGCATCGACGCACCCGAGCGCTCTACCGATTGGCGAGATCGACCAGCACTTCGGCCAGCACGCGCGCGCCGGCAGCGAGGTCGGCCGACTTGGCGTCCTCGGTCTCGTTATGGCTGATGCCGCGCCAGCACGGCACGAAGATCATGCCGGTCGGCGCCACGTGGAACAGGTGCATGGCATCGTGGCCGGCGCCGGAATGAATCGCCATGTGCGACAGGCCCTGGCGCCGAGCGGCGCGCCCAATGGCGTCGGGCACGAGGCCGGAGAACAGGATCGGCTTGGTGTTGGAATACTCCACGACCTTGACCTCGCAGCCGCGTCGGTTGGCCGCGCAGATGCCGGCCACCTGGTCGCCGAGCCGGGCCAGCACCTTTTCCTCGGGGTGACGGAAATCGATGGTGAACATGGCGTGACCGGGAATGACCGCGGGGGCATCTGGCTTGATGACCAGCCGCCCGATGGTGAAGCGGACGACATCGTTCGGATCATCGAACAAGGCCTCGAGCGCGTGAATCATCGACACCGCCGCCTTGAGCGCATCGCGCCGCTTGCGGTGCGGCATGGTGCCTGCGTGACCGTCCTCGCCGTCGATCTCGATACGGAAACGGCGCGCGCCCTGAATGCCCGTAACGATGCCGATCGTCTTGCCCTCGGCCTCGAGGATCGGCCCCTGCTCGATATGCGCTTCGACGAAAGCGGCAACCTCGAAGCCGAGCGGCCGCTCGGCCACGCCCGGCAGCGCGGATCGCGTCGACTTGAGCGCCTCGGCGACCGTGGTGCCCGCCCCGTCCTCATCCGCGAGCGCGAGATCGAGGCTGCGATGGCCCGCGAAGGCGCTCGAGCCCATCGTGCCGGTCGGGAAGCGGGCGCCGCCCTCCTCGCAAGTCCACACCGCCGCTTCGATCGGGCGGCGCGTGACGATGCCCGCCGCGTCGATCGCCTCGAGCGCCTCGAAGGCCGCGAGCACACCGTAGATGCCGTCGAACCGGCCGCCGCTCGGCTGCGTATCCGTGTGGGAACCGGACAGGACGGGCGCCGCCGTGGCCTCGGAGCCGGACCGGCGGATGAACAGGTTGCCGATGGGATCGAGCGCCGCCGTGAAGCCGCGCGGCTTGCCCCATTCGACCAGCAAGGCGCGCGCTTTGTTGTCGTTGTCGTCGAGTGCCAGGCGACGCACGCCGCCCTTCGGCGTGGCGCCGAGCCGTGCCATGTCCATATGGCGCTGCCACAGCCTGGATTCATCGACATGCTCGGCAGCCCTTCCAGGGGCTTTTGACGTGTCGTCCATCATGCGTCTCCTAGTGCAGGCGTTGCGGAGCCGCCGGGCCTCGAGGGGCCTGCGGCGCGGCCATCGGGCTTGCCTGATGGTGCACCATTTTCCACGCGCCTCCCAGTCTGGCGAACAGGTTGATGGCGACCAGACGGTTGCGCTCGATCACCTCATGGCAAATGACGTAGGCGGTATCGCCGTGGACGTAGGCAGTCTCGCCATCGCACCGGATCGGCGGCGGGGCCGGGCCGAGCAGGATGGCGCGCCAGCTTTCCATCACCTGGCCGCGCCCGGAGAGCGCGTCCCAGCCAGGATGGACGCAAGTCACGGAGGCTGCGTTCGCCCAGACGGCGTCCATGCCGGCGAGGTCGGCCGCCGCGAACGCCCGGTAGAATTCCCGGTTCGCTGCGAGAACGGCCGCTTGGTCATCCATAGCGGAATCCCTTCATGGCTGAAGAGGTAGGGAATGGGGGCGTCCGGCGCAACTGCGTTTTCAAACCTGCTTGCCTGCGCCCGATGCAACACGCTTGATGCGATTGCGGGCATAGTCGGCGACGAACCTGGCGGCCACGTAGACGAGTCCGACGGCGCTGACCAGCGCCAAACCGTAGAATTTGTGCCGTACATCGAAGCGCAGCGTGCGCCAATTGGCGCGACCGGTCTGACGCAGTCGTCGCCAGAGTATGTCGACGCGGTCGCACGGACGGTAGATCGCCATCGGGTAGTAGTAGTAGCGAAACCGTGCGCGCAGCACGGAAGCGACCGTGTCCTCCTTGAGGTGCATCACGACGGCGCCGGAATCGTAAACCAGCTTGCCCGCCGGCTGCTTGCGCTTGAGGCGCCGGCAGATGTCGAAGTCCTCGCCATTGGTCCGGAAGCGCTGATCGTAGCCGCCGGCCGCGAGCAAGGCCTCGCGCCGGAACAGCGTGTTGGCGCCGTGCAGGTAGGGCACGTCGGGCAGCGGGTTCGCACCATGGTTCTGCGGCAGGTGGTGGGTGCGCCAACGATCGCCGATCCGATCATAGTTCGCTTCGATCAGCTGCCCCGCCGCCCCGATCGCGTCCGGAGTGCTTTCCAGAATGCGCGTCAAGCGCTCCAGCCAGTCGCGCCGCGCGAAACAGTCGGCATCGATCGATGCGATCAGATCGCCCGTCGCTGCACGGACCCCCGTCGAGCGCGTCGCACCGAGACCCTGATTCTGTTCGTGGCGGATCAGCCGGACCGGATAGGCGGATGCGACCCGCGGCGAACGGTCAGTGCTGCCGTCATCGACGACGATGATCTCGTCCGGCCGCCGCGTTTGGGTCAGCAGGCTGGCGATGCATTGGGCAATGTACCGCTCGCCGTTGAAGCACGGCACGTAGACCGAGACTTTCATGCTGTGCAAACGCTGCGGCGGGGCACGAGGGCCCCGCCGCCGGACGTCGAATATACAATCACCCTATTTTGCGGGCTTGATATGGAAGGCCAGCGTGTCTTCATCGACGCGCGGTGCGTAGACGACCTTGTCGGCCTTGCCGGCCCAGATCGTGTGCAGGTTGACGATCGGGATCATGACGTACTCGGCCATGCCGATCTCCATCGCCTTCTCGAGCAGCGCGCGCCGCTTGGGATCGTCGAGCGTGCTCGAGCCCTCCTGGATGATCTTGTCGAGCGGCGGGTTGGAATAGGAGCTGCGATTGAACGCGCCTAATTTGACCGCATCGTCCTTGGTGTGCAGCAGCGAGCCGACCGTGTAGGAGGATTCGCCGGTCAGCGTGCCCCAGCCGTTCATCCAGAGGCTGTACTCGCCCTTGGCCTGGGCCGGGAAGTAGATCGTGCGCGTGATTGCGTTGACGTCCACCTTGAGGCCGATGCGCGACAGCATCTGCCCGAGCGCGGCGCAGGTCTTGCCGTCGCCTGGCAGGCGGTCGTTCGTGCAGTGCAGCGCCACCTGGAAGCCGTTCGGATAGCCGGCCTCGGCCAGGAGCTTCTTGGCCTTGTCCGGATCGTAGGGCGCCTCGGGGATCTTCTCGCTGTAGCCGAAGGTGCCGACCGGGACGAGCTGGTTGGCCGGCGCAGCCAGGCCGTCCATCACGCGCGATACGATCGCCTTGCGGTCGACGGCGAGCGAGAGCGCCTCGCGGACGCGCTTGTCGCGGAACGGGTTGGCGATCTCCTTGCCGTCGATGCCCTTCACGAACGGCGTTTTCTCGCGCACGTCGGGCGTCATGTTGAAGACGTAGGCCGAGGTGCCGTTGAACACCTTGACGCGCGCATCCTTCCTGAGGTTCTCGACGTCGACCGGCGGCACGTAGTCGACCAGATCCATCTGGCCGCTGAGCAGCGATGCGACGCGCGCGGCGTCATTGGTCACCTCGCGGAAGGTCACCTTCGCCCAGTGCGGCTTGCCGAGGAAGTAGTTGTCGTGGCGGGTCAGCACGAGATCCGCCTTCGGCGTCCAGGATACGTATTTATACGGCCCGGTGCCGATGGCAGCCTTGCCGGAATTGAAGTCCTCGATCTTCGAGTCCTTGGCCGCCTTGGACGACACGATGAAGAGGCGGATGAAGTCGTTCGGCAGCGTGGCCGCCGGCGTATCGGTCGTGATGTGGATCGTATGCGGATCAATGATGTCGATCTTCTTGACGCGCTTGACGTAGATCGTCGTCGTCGTCGGTCCGGAGGCCTGCGGGATCCGCTCGATCGAGAACTTGACGTCGGCCGCCGTGAAATCCGAGCCGTCGTGGAACTTGACGCCCTTGCGCAGCTTGAAATCCCAGACCAGGTCGCTGAGCACCTTCCAGGATTCGGCGAGATGCGGCTTGGGCAGCAAGTTCTCATCCGACCACACCAGGGTGTCGAAAATGTGCTTCATCGCCGAGGCGTGGGTGCCGAGCGCCGAAAAATGCGGATCGATGTTCTCCGGCCCGCCGCGCACGCCGACCATCAGGTCCTGGGCCGCCGCCGGCGGCGACAGCCAAATTCCGGCGCCGAGCGCCGCGGCAAGGGCGAGCCGACGCGCGGTCGGCGCCAATCCATGTCGTGACATCAGTGACCTCTCCCGTTCGAGTTTCGCGAGGCGCTTCGGCCGGCCGAATGCTCCGGTGGCCGAATGCGCCGGTGGTTTGTGATTTGCGGCAGGCTATACTTGCGCCGCTCGCGTGGTCGAAGCTTAGCTTCTGCCCCGCTGCGTCACAAGTGGGCCCAATCGCGGATGGGCGACCGTGGGACCGCCGAGCATGGGGCAACCGGGAGGATCGGACGTGCGGCTGATCGACATGAACTGGATGCAGGTCGAGACCTACCTGAAAAGCGATAACCGCGCGGTGCTGCCCATCGGCAGCATTGAGCAGCACTGCTATCTGAGCCTCGGCGTCGACGCCATCCTGCCCGAGCGGGTGTCGATCGAGGCGGCCGAACCGCTGGGCGTGCCCGTGCTGCCGACGGTCAACTACGGGGTGACCCCCTATTTCATGGCGTTCCCCGGCTCAGTCAGCCTGCGCGTCACGACCCTGATCGCGGTCGTGCGCGACATTCTCGACGGCATCAAGCGGGCCGGTTTCGGCCGCGTGCTGATCGTCAACGGCCATGGCGGCAACAATGCGATCGGCCAATTCGCCCAGGAATGGATGGCCGACAATCCCAGCGTCACCGTGCGCTTTCACAATTGGTGGAACGCGCCGAAGACCTGGGCAAAGGTCCAGGCGATCGATCCTCTGGCGAGCCATGCCTCGTGGCTCGAAAATTTCCCATGGACGCGCATCCCCAACGTCGCCATGCCGAGCGAGCGCAAGCCGCTGATCGATGCCGACAAGCTGCGCATGTCGAACCCGGACAAGGCGCGGGAGTTGATCGGCGACGGCAATTTCGGGGGCTATTACCGCCGGTCCGACGAGGAGATGCTCGATCTGTGGAATGTGGCTGTCGGCGAGACGCGCGATCTGATCCAGACCGGCTGGGCCTGAGCCTTCCTCGGCGCGCTGCTCGCCTCCCCTTCACCTGGGCGCGGGCAAGCTGATACAAGGGCTGCCGTCACCGAGCTGAGGGGAGGACGTCGCCATGGCCGAAGCCAAGCCGTCACATTCACTGCTGATCTGGGGTGCGGGCGCGATCGGCGGGACAATCGGCGCCTATCTGGTTCGCAAGGGCCACGACGTGACCTTCGTCGACATCGTGCCCGAGCACGTCCAGGCCATTCGCACGATCGGCCTCGCCATCGAGGGTCCGATCGACAATTTCAGCGTCAAGGCGCCGGCCTTCACGCCCCACGAGCTCAAGGGTTCGTTCGAGCGCATCGTGCTGGCGGTCAAGGCGCATCACACGCGCGGCGCGGCGCACGTCCTCAAACCGTTTCTGGCACCAAACGGCTACGTGCTGTCCGCCCAGAACGGGCTGAACGAGACGGTGATCGCCGACATCGTCGGCGCCGAACGCACGATCGGCGCCTTCGTCAATTTCGGTGTCGACTTCCTGGGGCCCGGGCGGATCACCTATGGCGGACGCGGCGCCTTCGTGCTGGGCGAGCTCGACGGACGCATCACCCCGCGGCTGCACGCGCTCCACAAGGTCATTCTCGATTTCGAGCCCGGCGCAATCATCACCGACAACATCTGGGGCTATCTGTGGGGCAAGCTCGCCTATGGCGCGATGCTGTTCGCCACGGCGCTGACCAACGATTCGATCTGCGACTGCCTCGGCAATGAAAAGTATTTTCCGCTGTTCCGCGCCATCGGCCGCGAGGTGATGGCGATCGCCGACGCCAAGGGCATCAAGCCGCAGGGCTTCAACGGCTTCGACCCGACCGCCTACACGCCCGACGCCGACGAAGCGCGCGCGCGCCGCTCGGCGGCCGAGATGGTTGCGCACAACGCCAAGTCGACCAAGACGCACAGCGGCATCTGGCGCGACTTGGCGGTGCGCAAGCGCAAGACAGAGATCGACGCGCAGATCGCCATCATCGCCGACGAGGCGGCGGCACTCGGCCGGCCGGCGCCGATCACACGCCGCCTGGTCGAGCTGATTCACGACGTCGAAGAAGGGCGGCGGCCGCTCGACCGGAAAAATCTCGACCTGCTTGCCGAGGCGATGAGCTGACGAGCGAGCGTCAGCCGCCCGCCTCTCAGCCCACTGCGCGGGTCTTGCGATCGAGCGCCTTGGTCAGGGTGTCGAGCAGCACCCCGATGCGGAACGGCTTGGTGATGTAGCCGTCGAAGCCGGCCTGACGAATCTCCGCCGCTTCGTGCGGCATGGCCGCGCCGGTCAGGCCGATCACGGTCATGGAACGCGTGAGCGGATCGCTGCGTAGAACGCGGAGCGCCTCGATGCCGCTGATGCCCGGCAGCCGCATGTCCATGAGCACGATGTCCGGCAGCTCGCGGCGCGCGACCTCGAGCCCGACCTCGCCGGTCTCGGCTTCGAGGTAGCGGATATTGGCGAAGCGGCCTAGCAGGCGGCGCACCAGGGTGCGGTTCTCCGGCGTATCCTCGACATAGAGCACGGTCGCCGGCCCGACCTGGCCGAGCGAGCGCACCTGAACGATTTGCGCGCCATCCTCGGCGGGGCTGTCAACCGGCAGCACCGGTGCCGCCGCGGCCGGCAGCGTGAACCAGAAGGTCGTGCCTTCGCCGGGCGTGCTTTTGAACCCGATCGTGCCGCCCATGCGCTCGACCAGGCCCTTGGCGATGGTCAGGCCGATGCCGGTGCCCTCGGTCGCACCTTCCTGGCCGATGCGGTTGAACGGCTGGAACAGCTGGCCATGCAGCTCCGTGGGAATGCCCGGACCGAAGTCGGTCACCGAGATGTGCACCAAGCCATCGTCCTGACGTTCGGCGCCGATCACCACGTTGCCGCCCGTACCGCCGTACTTGATGGCGTTCGAGACGAGATTGGTCAGGACCTGGATGACCCGCTTGTGATCGCCCAGCACCTGCGGCGAGGTCGGACGGATCAGGTCGTGCCGGATCGTCACGCCGCGCTTCTCTGCGAGCGGCTGCACGAGGGTCAGCACTTCCGAGCAGAGCGCCACCAACGACAGCGGCTCGGTGGCGAGCTCGAGCGCGCGGTTCTCGATGCGCGACAGATCGAGGATATCCTCGACGAGGCCGAGCAGATGTCGTCCGGTCCGCTCGATCGTCGTGACCGCCTCGTGCTGCTGCCGCGTCAGAGCCTCCCGGCCACGCTCCATGAGCAGCAGCTGCGAGAAACCAAGCACAGCGTTGAGCGGCGTGCGCAGATCGTGGCTCATCCGCGACAGGAATTCCGATTTGGCGCGGCTCGCCTGCTCGGCTGCATCGCGCGCGCTGCTCAGCTCCTGCTCGCGCTGCTTGCGCTCGGTGATGTCGGCGCGCAAATAGACGGTGCCGCCTTCGTCGGTGCGGTATTCGCGGACCTCGAACCAGCGGCCGTCGGTGCGTCGCATCTGGTAGGGCCGGCCGTCGGCGCGCCGGTGCCAGTCGAGACGCTCCTGGATGTACAGTTCTTCGCGCCCGCGCGCGCTGGCGATCGAACCGCGCGCCACCGCGGCGCGCAGCGTCGCTTCATAGGTGATGCCGATCTCGGTCGCTTCGGGCGTGTTCGACTGCTGCTTGAAGGAGCGGTTGTAGAGCACCAGGCGATCCTGCGCGTCCCACAGCCGAAAGCCGTCGGCAATGCGGTCGACGGCGTTGCGCAAGCGCAGTTCGGCGCGCGCGCTGCGCTCCTCGGCTTCCTTGAGGACGGAGATGTCGGACAGCACGGCGACGGCCCCGCCGCTGCGCGTGAGACGGTTACGATAAAGAAAGCGACGGCCATCGGGCGTGTGGAAGACGCGCGTCATGCCGTCGGACTTGCGCCGATCGGCAAGCCACTCCTGGACGTACTCCTCTTCGCGCCCGCGCGCCTCGACGATGACGCCGTTTTCGACCTGTCGGCGCATCAGCGTTTCGACAGTCGTGCCGACCTGGAACACGTCGGGCATGAGCGGGGCGGCGCCGGGACCAGCGGTGTGCATGATGAGCCGCTCGTCCTCGTCCCAGATGCTCCACACGTCGTTGGTCGCCCGGACCACCTCGTTCAGCATTGCCTCGGCCATGTGCGCGCGATGCTCGGCGGCCTTGAGCTCGGAAATGTCGGTGTAGATGTTGACCATGCCGCCATTCGCCATCGGACGGGTACGGACAAGCTCCCACCCTCCGTCGCTGCGACGGTAGGTCATGGTCTGACCGGACGGGCTGTTGCGCTGCGACAGCTGCTGCCGCACGAACTCGTCCTCGTTGTCCGGCATCCCCTCGAATTTGCCGTTGCGGAATCTTTCCCGCAGCAGCTCTTCGTAGGAGGTGCCTATCTCATGGCTCTCGGGATAGGGCGATTGCTGGACGAGGTTTTCCGAATGGTACGTCAGGCGATGGTTGCGGTCGTAGATGAACCAGTGATCGGTGCTCGCGCTGATCGCGTCGCTCAGCATCGCCTCGGCCTCGACGGCGCGCCGCTCGGCCAGGTTGGCGCGTTCCTCGGCCTGCTTCAGATCGGTGATGTCGGAGTAGATATGGACGGTGTAGCCGTCGCTCATGCGGCGCGAGCGGATCAGCGTCCAGCGGCCGTCCGCGCGGCGATACGCGACGTTTTGACCCTGCTGCGTGCGGCGCGCGGCAAGCTGCTCCTGGACATAGGCCTCCTCGCGCCCGACGGCGAAGGGCACGAGGCCGCGCGCAACGCGCTGGCGCAGGAATGTCTCGTAGTCGACGCCGATCGCGAAATCCTCAGGGTAGGAAGAGAATTGTCCGCCAGCGGCCGTGGTGAGCACGAGGCGGTCGTTCGGATCCCAGATGCTCCAGGTTTCGCCGCCAGCGGTGATCGCATCACGCAGCCAGGTTTCGACGCGCGTCGCCCGCTCCTCCGCGCGCTTGAGATCGGTGATCTCGGAATAGATGTGGACGGTATGCCCGTCGTCCATGCGGCGCGAGCGGATCATGAACCAGCGCCCGTCGGGGCGCTGGTAGACAGTGTTCTGGCCCTCCTGCGAGCGGCGCGCCGCGAGTGTCTCGCGGATGTAATCCTCTTCGCGGCCGACGGCGGAGGTGACGGTGCCACGATAGATCCGCTTGCGCAGGAAGTCCTCGTACCGAACGCCGATCTGGAAATCCTCGGGGTACGAGGTGTGTAGACCGACGGAATCGGTGCAGATGAGCAGCCGGTCATCACGATCCCAAACCGTCCAGACCTCGGCACCGGAGTTGATGGCGTTGCGCAGCCACGACTCGGCGCGCTTGGCGCGCTCCTCAGCGCTCTTCAGCTCGGTGACATCGGTCAGGATGTTGACGATGCCGCCGTTGGCGGTGTGTCGCGAGCGTACCAGGTACCAGCGCCCGGTCGTCGCCCGGTAGGTGAAATTCTGGCCCTCGGGACTGCGGCGGCGGGCGAGCTGCTCCGAAATGAACTCATCCTCGGTCAGTCCGAGGCTGGCATAGATGCCGCGTCGGAAGCGCTGCCGGTTGATTGTCTCGTAGGTGTCGCCGATCTTGAAGTCCTCGACATGCGTCGTGAGCCTGGCGATGTTCTTGGACATGAAGGCGAGACGGTCATGACGATCGTAGATCAGCCAGACGTCGGCGCTCGCGTGCAACGCGTCGGCGAGCGTGGTTTCCATATGGCTCCGAGAGGCGCTGTCCGGGCTGGCCTGCGACCCTGACGCGGTCGTAGGCCCGGATTCGCCGTTGGAATTGGTCCCGTCAGCCGCCAAGTCGCTCTCCGACCGCACGCCCGTCCTGCTCCGCGCACGACACGCGGAGGGGCCCCGCACCCTAGCACAGCCAACCGTTAACAGTCGCTTAACGGGCCTGTTTCGGGGCTCGCTTGGCGCTTGAAATGGCAGGTGGGGCGGGAAATATTGGGCGCCCGCGCCGGCAGTGCCCGGCGTGAGGGAGGGAGGACATAAGTGGTGGCCCAGTCGCGCCAACAGACCCGTCGTCGGCGCCCCGCCGCCCGCGTGCGACAAGCCCGCCCGACGCGCCGGCGCGACGCCGATGGGTTGGAGCGCGGGCGGGCCAACTACGTGCCCCTGACACCGCTATCGTTCCTGGCGCGCAGCGTCGCCGTCTATCCGACGAAGATCGCCGTCATCGACGCCAACCGTCGCTTCACCTACGCCGAGTTCTATGCACGGTGCCGGCGGCTTGCCAGCGCGCTGAAGCAGCGTGGCATCCGCAAGGGCGACACGGTCGCCATCATGGCGCCCAACGTGCCGGCCATGCTCGAAGCGCACTACGGCGTGCCCATGCTCGGCGCGGTGCTCAACCCCCTGAACTACCGCCTCGACGCCGCGAGCATCGCGTTCTGTCTCAATCATGGCGGCGCCAAGGCGCTGATCGCAGACCGCGACTACGCCGCGGTCGTCAAGGCGGCGCTGGATCTGCTCGGCCGCAAGCTGACCGTCATCGAGATCGACGATGCGCCGCACCAGGCCGGCGAGCGCTTGGGCGCCACCAGCTACGAGGCGCTGCTCGGCGAGGGCGACCCCGACCATGCGTGGCACGGCCCCGGCGACGAATGGGACTCGATCTGCCTGCTCTATACCTCCGGCACGACCGGCAATCCCAAGGGCGTGGTCTATCACCACCGCGGCGCCTATTTGAACGCGATCGGCAACGCCATGACCTTCGGCCTCGCGCCGGACAGCGTCTACCTCTGGACGCTGCCGATGTTCCACTGCAACGGCTGGACCTATACCTGGGCGGTCACAGCCACCGGCGGCACGCATGTCTGCCTGCGCCGCATCGATCCAACTGTCGTCTTTGCCGCGATCAAGCAACACGCGGTCACGCATATGTGCGGCGCGCCGATCGTCTTGACCATGCTGATCCATGCGCCCGACGCGGCGAAGATCCGATTTGATCGCCCCGTGCAGGTCGCAACCGGCGGTGCGGCCCCGCCCTCCCCGGTGATCGCGGCGATGGAGAACATGGGCTTCCGCGTCACGCATCTCTACGGCGCCACGGAGTCCTACGGACCCTCCATGGTGTGCGCCTGGCAGCGCGACTGGGACGGCCTCGATCTCTCCGGACGCGCGGCCAAGATGGCGCGCCAGGGCGTGCGCTACCTCACGCTCGAGGATTTGATCGTTGCCGATCCGAAAACCCGCAAGCCGGTGCCGAAGGATGGCGCGACCATGGGCGAGATCATGGTCCGCGGCAACACCGTGATGAAAGGCTACCTCAACAACCCGAAAGCGACCGCCGCCACGCTCAAAGGCGGTTGGTACCGTTCGGGCGATCTCGCGGTCTGGTACGAGGACGGCTATGCCGAGGTCAAGGACCGCTCGAAGGACATCATCATTTCGGGCGGCGAGAACATCTCGTCGCTCGAGGTCGAGGAGGCGCTCTACAAGCATCCCCAAGTGATGGAGGCTGCAGTGGTGGCCCGACCGGATCCGAAATGGGGCGAGAGCCCGTGCGCCTTCGTCACGCTCAAGCCCGGCGCCGTGCCGGTCACCGCCGAGGCCATCATCGAGTGGTGCCGCGCCAAGCTCGCCCACTTCAAGGCGCCGCGCACGATCGTCTTCGGCCCGCTGCCCAAGACCTCGACCGGAAAGATCCAGAAATTCGTCCTGCGCCAGCGGGCGAAAGAACTGTAGACGGAACGCCACGATGTTCTCTCCAGACCTGCTCAAGGGCAAATCGGTGCTCATCACCGGCGGTGGCACCGGCCTCGGTCGTGCCATCGGCGAGCGTTTCGTCGAGCTCGGCGCGCAGCTTTTCATCTGCGGACGTCGGCGCAACGTGCTGGAAGAGGCCGCCGGCGCGATCAATGCCAAACATCCGAACCGCGTCGCATGGCATGTCTGCGACATCCGTGATCCCGCCGCAGTCGAGGCGATGGCCGAGGCGGTCTGGCAGTGGGGACCGCCAGATACGCTGGTCAACAACGCCGCCGGGAATTTCATCGCGCGCACCGAGACATTGAGCGCGCGCGCCATGGATGCGGTGCTCGGCATCACGCTGCACGGCCCCGCCTATGTCACGCTCGCGCTCGGCAAGAAGTGGATCGCCGCCAAGCGGCCGGCGCTGGTGATCAGCATCGCGACCACCTATGCATGGACCGGATCGCCCTATGTCGTGCCCTCGGCGATGGCCAAGGCAGGCGTCGTCGCCATGACGCGCAGCCTGGCCGCCGAATGGGGTCGCCACGGCATCCGCCTCAATGCCGTGGCGCCAGGCGCATTTCCGACTCCGGGGGCCTGGGAGCGGCTGCTGCCGCGCCCGGATCTCGCCCATCATTTCGAAACCCAGAACCCGCTCGGCCGACCGGGCCGGCACGAAGAGCTGGCGAACCTCATGAGCTACCTGGCGTCCGACATGGCCGGCTACATCAATGGCGACGTCATCACCATTGATGGCGGTCGCTGGGTGCAGAACGCCGCAACGTTCAGCTATCTCGACAACCTGAGCGATGCGGAGTGGAACAGCATCAGACCCAGGAAAGGCTGACGGCATGGACATCCAGTTTCCCGACAAGACCGTTCTCGTCACCGGTGGCGGACATGGCTTCGGCCGCGCGATCGCGCACGGCTTCGCCCGGCGCGGCGCCCGGGTGTGGACCTGCGACATCGACGAGCCGGGGCTCGCCGAAACCAAGACGTCGGCGCCGGGTGCAGTCGAAACGGCCAAGGTCGACATCACCGACCGCGCCGCACTCGATCGCTTCGTCGCCGGCATCGTCGGCCAACGCGGCCGCATCGACATTCTCGTCAACAATGCCGGCGGTGTGTGCGGCCAGGTCTACCAGCCGCTCGAGCAGGTCTCGCCGGATCAGTGGGAGACCGTCTTCAAGGTCAACGTCACCGCAGCGTTCAATTTCGCCCAGGCGGTCTCGCCGGGAATGAAACAGGCGAAGCGCGGCCGCATCGTCAACATCTCGAGCGGCGCGGGACTCCAGGCGAGCCTCACGGGCATACAGGCCTACTGCTCGGCCAAGCACGCGCTCGTCGGCCTGACCAGGCAGCTCTGCCACGAGCTCGGGCCATTCGGCATCACGGTCAACAGCGTGGCACCCGGCTTCGTGCGCTCCAACCCGATGACCGAGAAGCAGTGGGAGTCCTACGGCGCCGACGGCCAAAAGCGCCTGGTCGAGCGCATTGCGCTCAAGCGGCTCGGCTCGGCCGACGACATTGCCAATGCCGTCATGTTCTTCGCCTCCGACTACGCCGGCTGGGTCAGCGGTCAGATCCTCCAGGTCAACGGCGGCACATGAGCGCCGCCTCTGCGCTCGATTACCTGGCCAGCCATCGCGCGCGCATCGTCGACGAGCTGATCGACTACGTCAGGGTCCCGAGCATCAGCGCCGATCCGGCGCATCGCGCCGACATGGGCCGCGCCGTCGAATTTCTGGTGGCGCAGCTGCGCCGCATCGGCCTCGAGCATGTCGAGGTCCTGCCGACGGCCGGGCATCCCGCCGTCTATGCCGACTGGTTGGGCATCCCCGGCGCGCCGACGATCCTCGTCTACGGACACTATGACGTTCAGCCGGCTGCGCCGCTCGACGCGTGGTCGTCTCCACCGTTCGATCCCGTGATCCGCGACGGCAAGCTGGTCGCCCGCGGCGGCTCGGACAACAAGGGGCCGCATTTCATTCCGCTCAAGGTCGCAGAAGCCTACCTCGCCACCACGCGCAAGCTGCCGATCAACGTCAAATTCCTGATCGAGGGCGAAGAGGAGATCGGCAGCCGCAATCTGGAGCCGCTGGTCTCTGCGAATCGCGAGAAGCTGGCTGCCGACTTCGTGCTGGCGGCCGACGGCGCACGCTGGCGCATCGACCTGCCGGCCGTCAATTTCGCAAGCCGCGGCATCGTCGCGCTCGAAGCGACCCTCACCACGGCCGACCGTGACGTCCACTCCGGCCGCTATGGCGGCACCATTGCCAACGCCCTGCACCTGCTCGCCCGACTGGTGGCGACTTTGCACGATGCCGGGGGGCGGATTGCGATCGCCGGCTTCTACGACGATGTCCGAGCGCCCGATCCGGCCGAACGCGCGGCAATGGCGGAGCTGCCATTCGACGAGGCGGCATATCTCGCCGGGATCGGCGCGACGACTGCCGTCGGGGAAGCAGGCTACTCGACGCTCGAGCGCCAGTGGCTGCGCCCTACCCTCGATCTCAACGGCATGTGGGGCGGCTACACCGGTCCGGGCAGCAAGACGGCGATTCCGGCACAGGCGCACGCCAAGATCTCGTGCAGGCTGGTGGCCGATCAGAAACCTGCGCGCGTCGTCGAGCTGATCCGCCAGCATCTCGAATTGCATTGCCCGGCGGGCGGGCGCATCGAGCTGCGCTGGGGCGGCCATGGGACGCCCGCCTACGTGATGCCGTCCGGGCATCCGGGCCTGACGGTCGCGGAGCGCGTTCTGCACGAACTCTATGGGCGCGCGCCCAAGCGCGTGCGCATCGGCGCCACCCTGCCGGTGAGCGACATGTTCAAGCGCGTGCTCGGTCTCGACACCATGCTGTTCTCGTTCTCGACCGCCGACGAAGGGTTTCATGGACCCGACGAGTTCTTCCGGCTGCAGAGCTTCGAGGATGGATTGCGCGCCTGGACGCGCTACTGGGAGATCCTGGGCGGCCTCTCGCCGGGCAGCTTCGACCGGTTTCGCTGTCACGCGGCTTGAGCGCCTATTCGGCGGCTCGCGGCAGGCTGATCAGCGCCTTCAGATCCTCTTCGAGCAGCGTCTCGCGTTCGAGCAACAGGGCCGCGCCGCGCTTGAGCGCCGTCACGTGCTGGGTCAGCAGGTCGCGCGCTTTCTCTTCCGCCGAGCCGATCGTCTGGCGCACCGCCGTGTCGATCTCGCGCGCGGTTTCCTCGCTATAGTCACGCGGATTGCGCATCGCCTGCGTCGGGGTCAGGAAAGTCTGCGGCGGCGCCTCGTAGGCGACCTCGCCGAGAGTGGCGTCCATGCCGAAACGCGTCACCATGCTGCGCGCGATGTCGGTTGCCTTGGCAATGTCGTCCGACGCGCCCGTCGACAGCTTGCCGAAGATGATCTTCTCGGCGGCGCGGCCGGCGAGCAGGACAGACAGTTTGTTCTCGAGCTCCTCCCGGGTCATCAGGAACCGGTCCTCGGTCGGCCGCTGCATGGTGTAGCCGAGCGCGCCGATTCCGCGCGGGATGATCGAGATCTTGTGCACCCTGTCCGAGCCGGGCAGCAGCATTGCGACCAGCGCGTGCCCCATTTCGTGATGCGCTACGATCCGACGCTCCTCGGCATTCAGCACGCGGCTCTTCTTCTCGAGACCGGCGACGATGCGCTCGAGCGCCACCGTGAAGTCCGCGAGCAGCACCGACTCGCCGCCGCGCCGCGTTGCCGCCAGCGCCGCCTCGTTGACCAAATTGGCGAGGTCGGCACCCGAGAAGCCGGGCGTGAGCGCCGCCATCTGCGCAAGATCGACGTCGGGACCGAGCACGATCTTGCGCGCATGAATCTTCAGGATGGCCAGCCGACCGATCCGGTCAGGCCGATCGACCAGCACCTGGCGGTCGAAGCGGCCGGCGCGCAGCAGCGCCGGATCGAGCACTTCCGGCCGGTTGGTTGCGGCCAGAAGGACGACACCCTGCTGGGGATCGAAGCCATCCATCTCGGACAGGAGCTGGTTGAGCGTCTGCTCCTTCTCGTCGTGACCGCCGCCCGCGATGCCCGCCATGCGCGCGCGGCCGAGCGCATCCAACTCGTCGACAAAGATGATGCAGGGGGCACTCTTGCGCGCCTGCTCGAACAGGTCGCGCACGCGGGCCGCACCGACGCCGACGAACATCTCGACGAATTCCGAGCCGCTGATCGAGAAGAATGCAACACCCGCCTCGCCAGCGACCGCACGCGCCAGCAGTGTCTTGCCAGTGCCCGGCGGGCCGACCAGCAGGACGCCCTTTGGTATGCGCGCGCCAAGCCGACCATAGCTCTTGGGGTCCTTCAGGAAGGCGACGATCTCGGCTAATTCCTGCTTGGCCTCGTCGACGCCGGCGACGTCGTCGAAAGTCACCTTGATGTCCTTCTCGACATAGACCTTGGCCTTGCTCTGGCCGATCGACATGAGGCCGCCGAGGCCTTGCTTCTCGGCAAAGCGCCGGAACATGAAGAACCAGATGGCAAAGAAGAAGAGGACCGGCAGGACCCAGGACAGGATGTCGCGCAGAATGCTCGTCTCGATCACGCCGGCGAAGCGCACGTTGTATTTTGCCAGCTCGGCGGCGAAATCCGGCTCGACGCGGGTCGTGCGGAACATCGTCCGCCCATCGGGCAAGGGCTCGACATAGACGCCGCGAATCGTGTCGGCGCCGATCGCGATCTCCTTCACCTTGCCCTGACGCACCTGCTCCTGGAACTGGCTATAGGGGATGTGCTCGACGCGCTGGTACTCGATCCACCAGCCCTGAATGAGCATCACGGCTGTGATGGCGATCACAGCATACCAGACGTTGAAGGCGGCCTTTTTGTTCATCAACGATCTCCTGCGCAAGAATCTTGTCGGGCGACGCCCACATTTGAGCCAAGACGTCTTGAACCAGCCGCCGCCGGCCCTCGTATCACCTGTCGTATTAGATGGTGTTGCCGGCTAAGGACTGGAAGGACCGGCAAAACGTGGTATCCTTTCTATGCTGCGGCCACGTTCCCGGACAAAAGAGACGCGGGCGGGTCTGCGGTAGCCGCCGGGTGGTCGACGGGGCCAGGTTTTTCGTCGATGTGCGCGACGGCATGCAGCCAAG
>Ga0194131_10002803_pt1 | contig 28257 bp, 32 predicted proteins | sample TA2KigO120mmetaG_FD_148631 | JGI IMG/M metagenome (GOLD analysis project Ga0194131, IMG submission 148631) | Freshwater microbial communities from Lake Tanganyika, Tanzania - TA2015053 Kigoma Offshore 120m | ecosystem: Environmental > Aquatic > Freshwater > Lake | place: Tanzania: Lake...
CGGGCATGTTGCATTCTGTAGTTTTGTTTTTAATTTCATAAAACACCCGCACTGTCTGCATTGTGCAGTTACTTTTATAAAACTGTCGCAGTCAAAACAAACATTCAATCTTGCTTTTACCGTTTCTTCTTCGGACCATTCGGTGTTTGGGCTTAACACGTCCCATGGTCTTGTGGTGCCCAGTTTCTTTTTGTATTCTTCCCACTTACTCATGTGTTTTCCTTCGGTTATTGATAAAATATTTTGCCATCCCATTTCCATCCAACATTGGCTGGCGTTGAATTGTTTGGATGCGCAAATTCTTTTTCAATTATTAATGGATTACTTGCTAATATTGCGTAGAAATCTTCATCTTGTTCGTCAAATACAATTGTTTTTGTTTGTCCATTTGCCGTAACTTCAATGGTTAAATTGTCTTTATCAACAATGTTATTTTGTCCGGCCAATAACAAGTCTGCCATAGGCGACCAAACAACGTTGATATATTCTACTGTATTATCTATAAGATAAAGTAAAACTCTTCCTGTATTTTCTGCCCACTCTATTGGTAATGGGCGTGGTGGAATAGGTCCTGGTGGCCTAAAGCGATAACCTCCAGTCCATCCATGATTTAAGTTTAATCCTGATGTTGCTGTAATCATATTCTCCTTCTAGTTTATCATTAACATGCGCTATTGAGGCACTGGTACGGAACCACGCACAGACCAACTTGGTACTCTTCGCAGCAGAAGTTTGCTGCGGCCAAGTCGCTGCATGTGAAGTTTTGTGGTGGCGTGACTGGCGGCGTAACCGGTGGCGATGTTACGGGTGGCGTAACGGGCGGTGTCACAGGCGGTGTCACAGGCGGCGTGACTGGTGGCGTAACTGGCGGTGTGACAGGTGGTGTCACAGGCGGCACAACCGGGGGACTGCCTGAGCCGCCGCCGCTGTTTGAGCCGCCGCCAATAATCAATTGATATTGGGTACCATCAACAACGATATACAAGTTATCATTTATTTTTCTAAATTCAAATTTTTGATCTCCGTATTGGTATTTCATGCCCGCTGCATCCGCTTCCATTCTATAACTTTCACTGAAACTTGCACCCTCGTTGCCGATAGACCATCTCGTGCTGTAACCGGTGTACATGCACTGCGAACCAACTCCGGGAGAAACCGGAGATCCTATCAGCAAAGCAGAAGTTGCGCTTCCTGGACCATGCGAAGGCGGAGGCAATGGCCCGACTCCACCACCAAATCTCATGTATCCAGAATAATTTCCGCCACTTGCAAGAATATCCCCAACAATTATTAACGCGCCGATTTGCCCAGAAGTTGCAGTGATATGACCTTTTACATTCAAGCTGTTAGAGCCATCCCAATACAAGAAACTTTCATTTGTTCCGACCCTAAATTCTGCGGCTACTATTTCGTTTCCTGAAGAGTCTGTTTTCCATCTGTTGTTTGCATTAATAAAAATCGAACCAGCTTTTACCGTACCCCTGATTGATGCCGAAGAAAACTCTGCATGCCCGTCTCCGCCGATAACCCAACCAGCCGTTCCATTTGTCCATGTCGAAGAACTATTGTTGTATGAGCCATTATAGTTGGACGATCTAATTATTGCCATGTTTGCTGGAGCGGTAATCGTAGTTTGCGCGCCCTGTTGTTTAAGGACTATTTCGTGTGCATTTATTGTTCCGGCAGTGACTTTAGAGGCGGTGAGGGATCTAACGTGCTGGCTTTCGATAAGTTGCGTGGCGGAAGATTGTTTCAGTCCAGAAGTTGGAGTCCATCCTCCGATAGTTGTTAGATGTATCTACCACCCTAAGTCTTCCGTAATAAGTCACGTTGGATTGGGCTGAACTATCGTCGGATGCGCCTGAATTGTTGGGAACATCTATAGTAAAGACTGTTGCTGTTGCTTTTCCGGTTGATATCAGGTTTGAACCAAGACCGTCTGAATACAATTCATATTCATATTCCTTAACGTCTAGATCTTCTGTTGGTTCAAAAGTGAACATAACAGATTTGTAATTTCCGTAGATAAAAAATGTGTTGTTATCTATTGTTCCGGGAATGGACTGGTCTCCCGGAGTTTTTACTCTGATGGATTCATATGGGAGATCTATTGCGGAAATTTCGGTATTTTTAGCCTTCAAAGTAAAAAGATAATTTTGCCCTGGTTTTAATCCGGTGATTGTTTTGATAATTTCAGCCATTATTTTAATCCGCCTATTGATTTAAAAGCTATATTTGATTTTACCTCTTCGTCACCAAGTGATAAATCATATCTCTTAGAAAAAGTATATTTTTCTATCTTGCATCTGTTGTTGGAGGAAGATTGATTTTTTACGGCCAAAATTTCTATTTCAAACGAAAAGTCCCCATATACTTCCTCGTATTTAAGAAAAATATTTTCGGATGCAATGTCTAAAGAGTAGATGTTTTGATTTTGCTGTTTAGTTGGCGAATACAAATCGATTTCTATATTTGATTTAATGATTTTTTGCCCGTCTCCTGATGCCGACGTTTTGATGATCGTAATTTTTATTATGCCGCAGTTGGGGCCCTTTTCTGCATAGAGTTCAAAATTTGGTCCGTTAAATGTGCCCATTGTTTTGGCGCCGATCGTTGAACTTTCATTGTTGTTCCAAATTCCAGCCGTGCCTAAAAAAGAAAAACTCGTAATCCTATTATTGGTGGAGTTATTCTCAACAACTGTACTGTGTTTGTTAATTTTTGTATTTGAAGTTCCGGATTCTGTTGCAATAAAATTAGAACCCGTCGGTGCGCTTGTGGAAACGTATGAGCCAGAGCTTAATTGCACATATTGAATATCGTCTTTGTGGTAATAGACATAATATTCTCCGAAAAGTTCTTGCCCGGCTTTTGTTCCTGTGACCGACTTGAACCAAAGATTTTTGTCATATTGGTTTTCCGACGATGCCCCAACTATGAGGCTATAGGTTGGAGTATAAGAGTTGCTCGTTTCGTGGACAACAAGATACGAATCAAGATCGATCTCATTTTTTATTAAACCGTTTTCATAATAGTAAACTCTTCCGATATCTAAACTACCCAAATTGACATGAAGCCAATCTCCGATCATGAGGTTTTCCGTGAGAATCGGAAATTGTATTTTTCTTCTTACTGGGGCGTTAGTTGTAGAAGAATTTTTTTGATAGGTAAACCAAGTCATTTTTATATCTCGTTATATAATATTTCAAACTCGTAAGAATTTACTTTATCGTTGTCTATTTCAATTTTGAAAGTTGCGTCAAAATATAGGCCTCCACCAATCAAATTGCTTTGATTTAAACCGGTCAAAATGATGTTTGAATAACCGTTTTCTCCAAAAGAACTGTAATACTCTTCTCTTCCAGCTGTATAGTCTATATTTTTGGCGCTAATTAAGGATGAGCCGTCCTTACCGGAATGAGAATGAGTGCCCAAATTTATTCCCGCAATTGTTGCCTTATCAGTTAATTCAATTTTTCCGGTAATCGTTCCGCCATCTTTCCTCAAATACTGCGGATGAGCGTCCTCATCCAGGTCGTCTAATTTGGAGTGAGAGGCGCTTAAGTCGTTTCTGGCTTCCGAGTCAATTAAGGTTGAGTCAAAAATGTTTTGATACTTTTCTAAATTTTCATCTTTTTTATTAAAAATAATTTTTACCCTTTGTATTGCGATCGACTCGAGTTGGCTTATGTAATTGGCGTACCTTCTCATAAGGGTAATTAATTCCAATATTGCGTCCATTTTGGAAGAAAATTGAATTCTTCTTTCAATGAAGTCCGTTGTTATGGAGCCCAAGTTGCCCGTAACCGCATTATTGGCCATTACCATTTCGCCCATCAGCGTCGGGCAATCCGCTGAAATTGTGGACGTTGAAAAATCAAAAACCAAAGGCTCAACAATAAGCGATTTATAAGACATCGCTGGCAGTAGATAATTTCCATAAAAATTTTGAGCCATGTCAACACAATCTCTTTTGATGACGTTTAATATTGACCTTATCTCCGACATGTATGAGTTAACTTTCAGCGAAAAAAAAGATTGAAATTGTGCGGCGTATTTTTCGTCGATTTTTTCGATTTCTGATTGAGGGATGTTGGCTACGGGGCCTGTAATTTCTTTGGCCAACAACTTTACGTAATGCGTGGCCGTCTTGGCCCAATCGGACAAATATCTGGCGATTTGCGCTTCTGTTTCATCCCTATATTCATCTTTGTAGTGATAAATGATTATATTCCTAATTAATCCAATTTCGTTTTTTATGTACAAAAGAATTTTTCTAATATCGATCAAATGACCAAAACTCGTATAACAAATAGAAAGATCGTAGTTCTTCACCAAATTCCTGCACGCACTTGAAGAATTATTCAAAGCATACACGTATTCCCTGTACGGAATGTAGGCTGGTATTTCCATATCTTTTGCTGCGTCGTTATTTTTTGTAACGGTTTTCCAAACAGCTTTGTGGGCGGTTTCCAATTCTATATTGACGGAAGAATTGATATTGACTTGATCAAGATTTAAATCTATTTCGTTCAGCAGTGGCGTGATTATGCTCTCGGCATAAAAAATATTTGATCTTGCTTCTTTAATTGGGATTTCAGAGAGTTTTGTTATGTACTTGTTTGAGCCGTTGGAAATTCCCGTTAAATTTGCGTTTCTAAACCTTGTGTCCAAAGAGTTGTATCCAGAAACGTCTTCAGCCTTGTTTGTAAATACATTTTCTACAGAGTTTGAGCTGCCTATTCCATGTTGCGGCATGTTTAAAATGTCTTTCTCTTAATTGGTGCTGTGCCATTTTTTCTAAAAGATTTTTTATATCCAAATTTAGAATTAATTAAATTTTTAGATCGTGAAGGTATCGTGGATACTATCGTATCATCTTTGTCCTCGGATGACGGTGCTTTGGGCATGAAAAAAGTATTTGAAAAACTTTCTGTTTTTGTTGCGTATTTTACTTTATGAAGATCACCGTAATTTTCGGTAATTGCCAAAAGCGCCAACATCAGGGCGTCATGAGCGTGATCTACGGCCGATCCACTAGCTTCAAAAACCGGTCTTCCGGTCTGGGTAGTTCTGATCACCACGTAAGATATGAGCTGCATGTACATTTCCGTATCTTTTTCTGATATATTTAAAATTTCTTTTTCAAGATATTGCCTAAGGTTGTCGACCATATATGGTTTAATTTCTTTTTTAATCAATTGTTTAGTGTACGGATCTCTAATATCAAGAGTTTCGCTAAAACTGATTCCTTTGACCTTGTCTCTAAGGCCGCTGATGGGATTTTCTACTCCAAACTTATGAAGTAGCTCCACCTGAACTTCGCCATATCCTCTATCCACGTAAATATGCTTGGGTTGATAAATGTTATTTAACTCGATTATTCTTTGAACCGCAGTCGTGAGGGTGTATTCTGATTTTTCGATTTCCTGTCTGTAGCACATCTTGATTTTGTTTTGAAACTTTGCGTCCTCGTACGCGTCTGAACAAACTTCAAGAACCACTATGTTTGTACCAGCCCCATATTTGTCCCAGTCAACTCCTATGGTGTAAAAATTTCTAGCCGAAGTAACTTCGGTCCTGTAATCCCATCCAGGCTCGACAAAAGCTTTATCAACAAATTTTCTTGGATAGACACCCTCCGAGTCCTCTCCCCAATCCGCCTCAATCTCATGTCGATATCCAATTTCGGAATATTGCTCCTTGAACTCATCTTCTTGTTCCTTGGTAAAAAACGGATTGCAATATGAGGGAAACCAAAATTCTTTAAATCTCTCAGATCTGCACCATTCCCAAAATCTTTCCCTTCTTCCAGTCGGAGTAGAGGCCCCGATCAATACTTTGTCTTCCTGATCTTCAGATGTTTTTTGCAACATGGCGTACAAAGCGTCGAGGTCATCGGTGTGCATGTAGTCCATTTCGTCCAAAACGATTACATGGGCTTCTTGACCACGGGCAACATCCGACTTGCCACCAGACCTCATTCCTGAGGTGAAAAATCTGATTGTTGATCCGTTGGAAAACTCGATCATAAACTGAGGACTTGTCACTTTTCTGGTAATCGAGTTGAATACTATTTGATTTTTTGACGCTAATCTTACAATTTCTTGATAAATTAATTCAACGTGAGATTTCATTGGTGCGATGACGAGACATCTGCCGTCTTTATGGGTGTAACTGTAATGAAGAAGATAAACCGCCATGCTGAAGGTTTTTCCAAGACGTCTTCCTGCCCTCAAAACTTTTCTTAATCCTGGATCTCGCAAAATCAAAGTTTGATAAACCCTAGTCTCCGCCCCAAGAAACTGTTTTGTCCAAAGACACGGATCTTTGGCTAGATGTATTTGTCTTTGTTGTTCGGCTGAAATACCATGATCCAACAACTGCGCATCTATTTGAAACGGCTCATCAATAAGAAGCGATAACTCCTGATTGCTGAGAGGTCTTTCCATGATTGGCTCTCCATTGGTCCAATTAAGATGTTTGAGTTTATTTTTAAAGACCCATTCAATTCTGTTTATTTGTTTTACGGTTTCTGGATTTTGTTCTTTGATTATTTCAATCAGGTCTTCTCGAGAAAGTTTTTCTAAACTCTGCCTAAATTTTAAAGTTTTATTTTTCAATGTTTGAGCCATGGCTATCCAAAATGCGCTGCCATCATCGCAGCTTCCGATCCAAGAAGACTCCTTGCATTGAGTCTTGAGTTTTGTATAGCCATAACACCTCTTGCTCTTGAGGTTGCGGCGACTTCGTTGTCCTTAAATCCGGCTCCAAACAACGGTTTATTAATTGAGCCCTGCATCGACTTCATGGCGTCTCTTGCAAAATTGACTCCTCTAGACGCTATTTTTCCAAAACCCTTACCAATATCATACACTAATTGACCCATGGACAAAAAGCCTATTGGGGTCATTGCGCTACCTACTACACGCGCTGCTCCCATTCCAGCAAACTTAGCCCCTACTGCTTTGGATCCGCCGGATTGTAAATACTGACCTGCCATACCCATCATTTTGAAACCGCCGCGACCTCTTGCAATGAAGTTTCCTGCATACTTTCCGCCTTCGGCAAAGTCATCTGCAAAACTAGCAAAACCCTTTAATCCACCCAATCTTCCTGTAACTCTTTTTGCGATCAGCCTTTGTGATTCAGTCATTAATTTTGGATTAATAACACCGGCATAGTATTTTGTTATAGCATTGCTGATTTTACCTTTAGTCATCGTAGAAGCAACTGCTTTTATTGGGTCGTCGGCTATTGCAGCAGCATTTAAAGCTGCTGCTGCATTGGCGGCAGCTGTTGCATTATTGCCTGCTGCAGAAACACTTCTTGCAAGCATTGGTGGGAGTCCGATATTTGCTCTTGCTGCTGCAGATCTTGCAAATTGAGCTTGAAGTCTTACATTCATATTATTCTGTACTGCATTCATGGCTGGGTTGGCAACAGATTGTACTCTGGCTATATGAGCTACTATTGCTTCGCGGGCCTTTTCGGCTCTATGATATCTCGCTGTTTGCCTTCTAGCAAAAAAACCTGAACCTGATCCTACGCCTTTGGCAAGTGTGCTTTCAATATTGTTAAGCCTGTTTATCGATTCAATTCGACCCAATATTCCACCAGAAAAAGCCTTGTCTCCATCATTGAGTGGTGTACCAGACATGCGTCCTAACAATTTTCTAACCGATGGAAGTTTCTCTACGGCCCAATTGGCTGCAGTTGACAATGTTTGAAAAGGAGTATAAAAACCAAGAGATCTATCTCCGGTCAAAGATGTTAGACTAGACAGTCTGTTAAATGCTTTTAGCCTAAAATTGGTATTCAGTGATTGGCCAAGAAATGGTGCTGCGTCTGCTCTTGCGGCTCGCTTTTTTGCAAGTTTTCGCATGAAATTAAAATTGGAGTTTCCACCAACAAACATTCCGCTTGACCTACCGGAAACTGCTGGTGAATCACCAACAAGAGCACCTAATTTTTGAGCTCTACTTAATCTTCTACCGGTTGTCCCTGTTGCAACATCTGCAAATCCGCCTTTAAGTAAAGTATTTGCATATCTTCTTGAGTTTATCGCCGCTCCCGCAATAACACCCGGTATCGATTCACTCAAGTCAAACAAAAGTGGAACATCCACATCTCCTTTGGCCATTCCCCTCATTGCCATTCCGGAGTTCATGTTTTGCGGGTCGTAACTTTCACCCCCATACTCCATTTGGCCAGTCATTGGATTGAGCGGCATTAGCCCCTCCTCTGATTATGCATTCCCAAAACTATGTTTCCACTTGCATTCAATCTTTCTGCGGTTAACAATGATTGGTTATAAAATGGCGATTGATTCAATATTTGCCTGTTTCTTGAAGCGGTTCCGATAATATTATTTGCTGTTATTGCTGTGCCAATTGCTCCACCTACAAGCCCACCAGCTACGGCACCGATTTTTCCCCCTACATACCTAGCGCCAATAAAAGCTCCGGCTGCAGTTCCAAGAAGTGGCGGAATTGCTGCACCAACTGGGCCTGTATCAATACCAGTTCTGCTTATGTTCATGCCTCTTGCAATCGATTGTCCAGGCAATCCGCTTTTCATATGCAACATTGAGGGCGTCAAGTTTGTTCCCAATACGCCCATGTCCGCCTCTGGATCGTCAAATGCAACATCCATTGCGGCGTTTATTGTGTTTGGGACTACTTGGCTTCCAAAACCTCGAATTCCCCTATAGCCTACATAAGCCGCAAAAAGCGCAGCAGGCGCTTTTCCTCGCATGCCGCCGCATCACTCTTGTGCCTATATTTCGCAGTGGCATGTGCTATCCTCCATATAAATGGTTGTATTTATCCGGCCCCATGCGGGTGTGGGATATTTTATTTCTATCCAAATTTCCGACTACACCAGCTGTAACCAAAGGATCTCTTCTGGAAGAAAATTGCGCTGCCAGTTCTTGATCCAATCTATTAAAATCCGCAATACCCATAGGTCCAATATTTGCCTCAGTGGGTTGTTGATCCATTGTTTCGTCATACAAATTTTGTTCCTGAGTTCTTCTACCTAAATAGTAACCGGCGCTTATGGCTCCCACAGCTGCAACGCCTTTGTAAATTTTAGGTTTCATTTTTGTTATTTTATCAATCAAAACTGCGTTTCTTGCCATTCTCTCCGCAAATAAACTTGTTCCGCCTATTCCAGAATCTATTCTTAAACGGGAAAATTCTTTTTGTATTCTTTTAAAGAAATCAGGATCATCCATACCTCTTTTGAGTATTGATTCAAAAAAACCTCTTTGTGCTACAGCTGAAGATCTTGTAGCTAGATCAACTCCTGATCTTCCACCGATTCTTGCCCCTTCAGTCAAAGCTTCATCTGACAGCCTTGGAGCAAACATGGCGAATTCATCATTCATATCAGCCATTGACATGATTAATCCTCTTTCAGCGCTGATTATGTCTGAATCTGATGACCCAGCTAAAGACTCAATTAACGCCTTTACCTGTTCTGCTCCTTTTCCTTTTTGAATTGTTGCAACACCGACGCCAAATTCTTTATATTTTTTACTAAAAGCTTTATATGCTTCAAGACCTCCGTTCATCAGTTAATCGACGAAATGTTCTTAGCACGCGGTATGCTTCTTCGTCTGAAGCGTCTGAAGCGATTAATCCAGCTTCTCTCATGGCTTTTGGAGATCTGCCCGTGTCTTCCAATACTGCAAGCGTGCTTTGGTAAAGAGATTTTGCTTCAACAATTTGTTTTCTAATATTTTTTTGACCTGGAACTACTCTTCCACCATATATGAAGTTAACAGTTGGATTTACCTCTTCAGAGGTTCTTCTTGCTATGGATAATCTAACTGCATTACCCCTTGAAGCCATTGCTTTTTCATCTAAAAAAGGAACTATCGTTCCCGAGTCATCTACAGTGGATGCTTGTTTTAATATTTGTTGAGGCAATAATAAAATACGATCTCCAACAACAATATTTTTTTGAGTTTCTGCTGTTGCCATTCCTAATTCTCTTAAATATCTTCCACTTTTTCCAAGAGATTCAGATAATGAGCTTACTCTTCCTTTAATGTGATCTGGAATTAAAGCTGGTTCTGTTGGAAGAGGAGTTGCAACTCTTGTTAAGAGTTCTTTGTTTTCTGCCATTCTTGGAGAAGTAACCTCCGCAATGCCAACCATAGTAGATCGAACGTCTGGGTCCATCGACGCGCTTGATATTCCTGCGTTATAGAGTACTTCTCTATATTCCCTTCTTGCCGAATCCGTAATTGCATCATGAAAATTTCTCGCAGATTTTGCTATTGTATTAAGACCTGCTGTTTCATTCAGTGGTAAAAATCCTACTTTTCCAGTAGCTGTTAAACCTTCAAGTAAAGCTGATTCATTTGCTTCCGTTATATTGCTTCCAACTGCATTAATTAATGGCGATGTTCCAGACATCAGCATTTGGTTTGTTGCATGAATATTTGTTATATTTATTGGACTCATTCCAAGGGTATGTATAACTGGTTGACCCGGTAGCATTTCTCCTCCCGTTGGAAGCGCTCTCATCCTCTCAATTTGGGCTCTTACAAACTGTCTTGGATCAACTTCACTCGGTAAATCTCCAATTAGTGATGCACCTACTGGATTTTCTGGATTTGGAGTAAATAGCCTAAATGATCCAGTATTAGGATCAAATTTTAATCTTGCAATATCTTCTGATCCTCCAGGAACAATTGCGGAAATAGGAGTATCTATCTGTACACCAGTAATTGCTTCTGTTTCTAATAAATTCTCATATACTTGTTGTGGCAGATATCTTGGATCTGCTAGATTAGTTGTTGCAACAATTGCCCTTGAAGAAGCCACGTTTAATCTTGCTGCTGCAATTTTTTGTATATTTTTTTTAGATAGACTAAATGCACCCTTTTCTAAAAGATCAAGTTTATCTGATTCTAAATATTCTAAGACTTTTAAAGCTACTTCTCTGTCAGTAAAGTCGACGTGTGATGCCTGACTCGTACTTAACAAAGTTAATAATTTTTCTGCTTGTTCAGAACCAGCGTCTGCTTCTTGTGCTAAGTTCTCTAACAAGTTTGTTGACTGCAACATATTTTCAAGTGAAAACGGTTTGACTGCTTCTCCGGCCACTCTTGCTTGTTGCAATGCAGTATCTGACAACAAAGACTGCAAACCAAGAATTGCTTTTTCTTCTGGAGTTCCTTTTACTGCAAGTATTCTTTTAGCAAGTTTGTTACTTAATTTTTCTCTTACCATGCCAAGCACATCGATAAGTCCACCATTGGCCATTCTATCTTCAAACTTTGCAACAATCTCATCTTCTACGCCCAGTGATCTTGCCGACGCTGCCAACTTATCGACGTCAAATTGACCGTTATAAGCGACAAAATATGCGTCGTCTTGATTCAACTTTCCAAGCAGATCCGCATAATATACTTTTGCCTGAGCTCTTCCTGTTTCTGTTTTTAGGTCAAATATTCTATCTTGTAAATCTCTTGGTGCATTAGCAAAACGAGTTTCTTTTTCTATAACAGAAGTTCCTAATCCAGTTACTCTTCTTAAGTCATGTGGGTCTGCAGAAACATACCCAGACATTTGAGCTGTATCAAACCTAGCTCCTAGATCTACTCCTCTATCTATTTCTACTGTTCTAACTCCAGCAGTATCTTTGAATTTTCCTGTACCAACAGAAAGTGATCTAACAATATCAATGTCTGCAACACCTGTTGTTTCAGTGTCGGCGATAAAAAGCCTTGCTGTTGATGGCATATCTTTCAACGTCATATGCCCGCCTCTTGCAACTCTTGCCTGTAGCTCTTTAAGAGATGGAAGAGCACTTGTGCCTATTCTTAACGCTGTTTCTATTGGTTCTGTTGTGGCAAGCGGATCTATCGAAAATGTTGCTTGTTGCAACAAATCAATTATTGGTTGATATCCTTCTTCGCTTGACGCAAGCATCCTAGCTGATGCTCTAAATGGGTTTGATGATGGAAGGTACAATCCAGGGAAACCAAGACGTTTTACCATTTCTTCTGTTTTAAGTACGTTTTCTCCAAGTTCTCTAAGTAAACGTTGTCTTTCTCCTATAGAACTAATGAGACTTAAATTAATGCCTGCAGTTTCTCTTGTAGCTGCTTCAAGCATTCGTCTTCTTGCGGGAGACAGTCCAACGCCAGAACGTAGTTCTTCTCTTACAGCTCTTCTATAGTTTGCTTCAAAAGCGCCGTATACATCCAGTTGCTCTTCGGCTGTTCCATATAAATATTGAAACGCTGGAGATGTTCCCGTAACTGGACGAAGAAGATTTCTTACTAAAGATACTGAACGTTGCTGTTCTTCACCAGTCTCAAATATTTTTGTACCTAGATTCTTGTACATTCCATAAAGTCTGCCTAGAACAGAACCTTTTTTTGGTTTATAAGATATAAACTCGACTTCATCGTAACCGAATTCTAGTCCTGGTATCCCTTTATATCCTCCAACCGGAGGAAGTTTTGGCATTATTGCCTCCTGTTACTTTTCTTCAATTATTTCTGATTCTACAATATAATCATCAATTTCCGTTGTGCCAAGTTTTTGTCTCAAAAGTTTTTCTCTTTTTGTCTCAATGGATTGAACTTTGCCTATAATTTCCGATATAGCCTGCGCCGTATCAAGTTGGACCTGACCAATTTTAGCCTTGGCCTCTCTGGTCGCAAGAAGTTGATTTCTCAGATCTTTTCTTCTTTTGTGAAGCTTGTCTTCCAATTCAACGGCTAGATGTAGTTCTTTTTTCAAGATCGGATTCCCGCTGGGATCGATTCCAATAATGTTTTCTTGAACAAAATGTTCTTTTGCCAAAAGTTTTGTTTTTCTCAAATATTGAACTTCTTGGTCGACCAAGTCCCTAACCATCGACACTTCCACGAGATTGTTGGGATTGACCTCTAGTTGCTCCAGATATTCTCCCGTGAATTGGGCAACCATCGACATTTCTATTGGGCATGGTTTTCCTTTTGGGGCAAGGCCCTCTTTGTGCAACGGGCATGTTGACGCAAATATGCAGCGTTCCGCTTCGCAATTCATTGGAATGGACGAAAACATTGTCGATCTTGTCTTTTGTGGTTTGATCAATTCAACGGCCTGATCGATTTGATCGTTTGTCCAATGTTCCGGAAAAAATAAATCAGGCCTAATCGATTCAAATTCCCTCATAAAAGACATTTTGTCTTTTTTTTCGATTTCCGACATATGCTACCCGTCTAAGGATACTCTGAAAGGATTTTGTTCAAACTTTTTTGCAGTTTCCCTATAATTTCAGAACTTGTCCCAGCATTGGTAAAAAGTCCGACTTCTCTCATTTCGTCCGCAGTCAATGTTGAGTTGATAATGTATCTTGCCCCTTTGCATATTTCGCAGTACAATTCTTTTTCCGCCGTTGAACAAATGCACGGCGTTATTATGGAATAAGCCTCCAATGCCTCGGCTATCTCAAACCATTTCCCTTTGAATAATTTTTTTGTTTGTTCTTTGTAGGCTCTTAATTTTTGCTGATCACCCGAAAGCAAAGTTCCCATGTCCAAAGATTGTTTCATTAGATCCATCATGGTGCGATACAGGAAGTTTGGCAGTTCGAAATCGTCGTTTTCATTGATAAACATTTTCCAATTGTTCATGACACTAGTTTACCTTATTATGCGTATCTTCCGGATCCTTGAGGAGAAGATATGGGATTAATTGGAGCTGGTTTATAATTTCCAGTAGATCTGCTTGTGGAAAGCAGCGACAAACCTGCCAAACTCGAGCCCGCATACCCTGTTGCCCTTCGACCGTATTTAATCATATTTCCTCTTCTAGTAGCAGCCATTGCTCCACCCATGCCCAAAGACATCTCAGCTCTTCCCCTTCTAGTCATTGAGCCAACCAATGCAAACATGTCGTTTGCATATTTTGCGCCTATTCGAGCTGGCATTTCAAATTCCTAATATTTGTACATTCCGGTTGGCCTACCGGAGTGTCTTGTCTAAGCCTGATCTTCTTCTCCTCATGAGGATGGACCCTCCCATGAATGCGGCGGCTCCAAAAATAGCTGGCTTTTTGGCCATACGTGCGACTTTTCTTGCTGAACCTGGAATAGCTGTAGTTATACGACTACCTAGTCCTTGGAGAACCTCTCTTGTTGGCATTGGCATTATTTGCCTCCTTTTGTGTTATAGTACATTGCATTTATTTTAATAGACCTAATTGCTTTGAAGGTTTTTTGATATCAAATTTAAATGTATCATTTTCGCAATAAAGGTTGAATATACTTCCTCTTGGAACTACGGTTTCAATAATTGTATCAGCCAGTGGAGACTCAATTTGTTCTCGTCTTATTTGAGAGAGCCTTCTTGCGCCTTTGATGGTGTCTATGCCCTGATTAACAAGTCCTTCGATGACTGATGCGTTGTATTCAAATATAAAACCCTTTTTCTTCATTTTTTCTGCGACTATAGACATTTCTAATTTTGCTATTGTCTCACAATCGTTTTGCGACAAATAATTAAAAATTACAATTTTATCTAATCTATTTAAAAATTCTGGTTTAAAATGTTTTTTAATTGCTTCGGTCGTATTTTTTTCGACGATGCTTCTTTCGGGAATTTTTCTAGTTTCTGTTTTGTAGTGGATGTTTTGATTGAAGCCCGTTCCAGAACCAAGTAGATATTCTGTTATTTTATTATTTCCAAGATTTGTAGTCATTATAACAATAGAATTTTTGAAATCAACCAATTCGCCTTTTGCGTCATTCATTACGCCACTTTCAAAAACTCTCAAAAATGTATGCCACAAATCCGGATGTGCTTTTTCGACTTCGTCAAGAAGAATGACGGCACTGGGGTACTGCTTGACTATATTGACAAGTTGTCCGCCTTCATCGTGGCCCACATAACCCGGAGGAGATCCTATGAGTTTTTGATTCTCGTGTTTGTGTTGGTATTCGCCGCAGTCAATCCTGATCATCGGATAATCATTTCCAAACAGATATTTGTGCAAAGTGTTAGCCAAGTGTGTTTTTCCAACACCGGATGATCCGGCGAACAAAAACACGCCCAAAGGCCTGTCGTTGTCCGACAACCCCGCTTGCGATCTTTTCAACGAGGATGTAATAATCTCAATAGCTTGATCTTGTCCGATGACGTTTGATTTCAAGTGGTCTTGCAGCCCAAAATATTTTTGTTTTGAAATCGGTTTAATTTTGGGTTTTATTTTCGACTTTGTATCGAACGGATAATTGCTTCCGTCAAGTTTTGGCAGTTTGATTTTTTTCTTGATTGAATTCATAAAATCATTATTTAAAGGATCGTCAATATCATCGTAGGAGTTGTGTTCTCCGGTGTATGCAATACTGAGCCACATATCGATGTCCAAACCGGGGATTGAGCATGATGCATCCGTTTAAAAAGGGCGTCGGTGCAAGCTGTTGCGGCCTCCCTGCTCATCGCCCTGAGGCCGTCAATTATATCGGATTTTAAATTAAAAATAAAAGTATCAACGACTTTTTTTCTAAACGTTATGATTTCTGGTTCTTTGTGCGTTCTTTTATAATTGGCAATAAAGGATTCAATTTCTTCTGGCTCAAACACTTTGAATTTTGCGTATGTGGCGAGTTCCGGCACATATATTTGATATATCTTCAAAAGGCCCTCGATTCTATCGAACGATAAGTATAGTACTACTTAAACGGTCATTAAAGTGGAATTGAACAGTTTCTGAGGGGTGTTTATTATTGGCCAGTCTGATTTGAGTTTACAGAGTCAGAATACTGGTCCTAAGCTGTCTAATAGACAGTATACACTGTATGTCAAATCTTGTCAAATTATTTTCTGATTTTTTCAATATCTGGATATATTTCAATACACGGCCCAAACGCCGCCCAAATCTGCAGTAAATCATTTGGGGATTTAATTTTGTGTTTCAAAGAATGAACTGCACGCAAGTAATCAGTGTTTAGATCTATTTTTCTATTCATATGTTCTTTCTTGTAAAGTGTGGTGATTGCAACAATTATACCATTAATCATTGGCTTCAAAATGTTGACGAACGCCCGTGTTTTGGTGTAGAATGTATGTAATATAAAAAAAATAATAGGAAAGATTTATCATGAACGACGACGATAATTTGTATTACTTATTCAAAGATAAACCAAAAGATATGTTTGATCAAAGTTTTGAGCCAAAGTTGAATAAACCCGATTGGATCAATTCCACCTTCCTGCAGAAGGTGTTCCAGGAATTCATGCAGTTCAACGAACTGTCAAAAGGAACGGCGAAAAAGTCGCGCCTTGACACAGTCCAACTAGAGCGAAGACTTTTGTCGATTCTCAACTCCGTTGAGGAATGCCTGATGCTTCTGGAGAACCGCCGACACAACAGTAGTTCTGGTTCTTTTTAGGATTACTATTGAAAAAAGCGCCGCCGAAATTTTTCGGACGCAATTATTTTTTTTTAATCGGACGGATGGAGGAAGCCAAGGGGTGGATTTTTTCTTCAGGTTAATAAACAGTTTCATCAACAGGGTCAACCAATCGGAAATATCCAAACTGTTCGACCTGGATGAAACCAACCCCCTGGGCACGGACAACGCAATAGTGTGCATCTACACCGACGACGGGGCAAACTACACCATTGCGATATTCAACGTGGACCAGTGGTCGATGGTACAGGACATAGGCGAAATCACGTCCCAGAGTGCCGAGGACGTGGTTCGCTCATTGAGCTCGGATGCGCCCAATATCTTCAGCTTCAATAGGGAAGATTTTTCTTTTTAAATCTCCACCAAAGTGGACCTATTGCCGCTCAGGAAGTTGAGGTTGTATCTGTCGTACATCAAAAGCCCGCAAATCTCCAAGGCGACCCTATTTGACATGTAGGCCGGTTGGATGGTTTTGATGTACTGGTTGTGTTCCGCCCATGGCAGTCTTTTCCCGGCCAGGTTGGCCTTGGTGTAAATGTTGTACACCGCCGCAAAACCCAACAATGGGTCGAACGCCTCCTGCTGATGGATATTATTGACCAAAAACACCGTGTCAAACTTTATTCCGTACTTTGCGTACAAAAGCGGCGCAAACACACATTCATCACCATAACCGATAAACACCTGATGCTCGAAAGAATTGTCTTTCAAGACCTTCGAAACGCCGCGATTGATGTAATCGCATTGCCCCAAGTAATCATCATCCGTCAACCTAAAGGTGGCTATATAATGGTCGATATCAAGTCGGCCCAACAAGCTGTCATTGATCTTCCAGGGAGCCTTTGTTCCAAAGAGCTTGTCCGAACCTAACACAAAGTTATTAGGCATTATCATGTCTTTAATCTGCTTTCTTTTTTGTGGTCGTTGATTTAATGGAAATAAAGAATAATAATAAATTCAATCAGTCGTCGTAGCCCTCGTTGTCCATGTCATAGAGCTCATACTCGTCCTGGCCGTATCTGTCGTCCATGTCGAATCCGCCCAGCTCGTATGACTCCATGTATTCCTTCATCTTCTGGTTAGTGTCCAGATTCAAAAGCAACTCCTCCGTGGACTCAAAGCGTTGTTTGTTGTTCATTGTGTTTTTCTCCTTGTTGTAAGTATGGTTATTCTTTTGCGGGCATCACCCTAGCAGATGTTCGGCCCCTTTGCAACTCCTAACGGGGATTTTTTTGGAGAAAAATTTTTACGGGCCAAAGGGTTTTTAAAAACATTGACAAAACTTTAAAGGTATATAAAAAAATAGAAAATTTATAGGGGGGCTCTATGGGATACTTATTGCCCTAAAAAAGCTTTAAGTAGCCCACCCAGGGATGGGGGGTCCTCATCCAACATGTTTCCACAAGGAGGAATCATGAAAGGAATGTGGTTTAAGAAAGGTGATTTGGTAACAATTAGATTACCAAAGAACGGAATGCCCTCTACATGGGTGCAGGAATATGTCATAGTAAACGTGACATCCGAGCCTATGTCAGAAACGTTCGCAGGAAAGTACGAGGCAAGGGCGATTGGCAGTGACGTGTCAGAGTACTTCGTTGTATGGAATGCCACATGGCTTGGTGGCCCTGCAAGAATCACGGATGAAGCGAACATCGAGGTTATTATTCAAGATACCGATGAATACAACTTCGATAACAGCCCTTACAATAAGTAAGTAAGGCTGTTAATACAGCTACATAAGAAGACCCTGGGGGTTAACACCCCTGGGGTCTTTTTTTTATGGCTAGAGGAAAGACCTCTAGAATAAGTGAAAGGAGGTGTAGTGCTCACAAGCAACCTGCATGATCCCAGGCCTCTTTCGTTCTGTCACATCACGGGCGAATTGCTCGCTGTGAAGAATGACTGGAATGACCCGGTGGATTCATGGGGCTTTTTCGTTGACGGGAAGAGGATGAAAGGTCATCTTCACGCAGACGGAACACGCCATGAGTTTCCTGCAGACTGATTAAGATTCGGGGCAGTGGTGACGCCTGGCAACAGAACAATCACCAACTAGATTACCCCTGGGGTTAACATCCCCAGGGGTTTTCTTTTTATGGCTAGAGGAAAGACCTCTAGTCCGGTTTGTGGACCGACTCCACTTTGTTTCCAGAAGGAGGAAACATGCGTAAGCTCATCTACTTTACGAATGGCGCTGCGAATGGTCGTGATTGGGCCTATTACACGCTGACCGTAAATGACAAGAACGAGATTGTCAAGATGGTCAGTCACGTACCAACACTGTTTGGTGTGAAGAGGAGGGTCTATGATCTTCCTATCCATATCCACAAGCCAGGAACCAATGGTTGGGACCATGTATACGTTCCATTCATTGAGGCTGATTGGGACAAAGGTGGAGTTATCAGGTTCACGTCTGATGACTTGTATGTCATCAGCATTCGTCCCAAGCACGTTCCTACTTGTGATGAGTGTGGTATCTTCCCCACATTCGAGCACATTACGTACGACGCTGCCAATGGATCGAAGAGCTCTCAGGGCTACAGTCGTATTTGCACGTTTTGCTTCGGGGTTACCGAAGAGCCTTCGCCGATCGTCACAGACCACAGCAATATCCAGGATGGTATCGATGCAATTATCGATATTATCAAGGATATGATCGCTAATCCTGAAATTATTGAGGATTGGGATGCTGACGAAGACGATGATAACAACAACAACAACAAGGAGGGTCAATAATGAATAACAATAACAACAACCAAGGAGGTAATGAAATGAAAGATAAAACTAAGCGAGCGTCATATCATCGTGAATGGCGCCATAAGGAAAAGATGATCAAGTACAAGAAAGAGCATGGTAATGAGCCGCGAAGATGTGCTGCGGGTTGTGGCACAATTTTGAACTCATATAATCCTCATAAATATTGCTCTTTACATCGTATAAATGATTACATTTAGTTCAGTTAGTGAGACCATCAATAGATATTGGAAGCGCAAAGTCGTAAAAATATTAAAAGATTACCCCAGGGACTTCGGTCTCTGGGGTTTCTTTTTTATGACTAGAGGAAAGGCCTCTAGTTCGTCTGATTGGATCGACGTTAAATGTCCATGATCCCAGCGTAGGCGGTAGCTGGACAACACACCGCTATGGAGACACGCGTGCCATTTAAAACAGCGTGTACTAAGGAGGTAGCTTATCGCTGCTTTAACAACAACAAGAAATGCATGGACATTAACAACATGCGAAGAGTTAGCAACAATGTACAAGGAACTCCCAGTTTACGTAACAGTAACTGGCAAATTCGTTGAACATGATGGTAACTTTGTTTGGATTCAACTTGGTGGATGTGGAGCAAGTGACAGTCATCTACTGCCACACCGCAACACAAGGAACTCCGAGTATGTGCAGGAAATGTACATGAACAAACTTGTCCGCCTTCGTGGAGAGCGAAAGTGGGAAGATGCTACAAACATGTGGGGCTATAGGTATACCCTGTGCTCTGTGAACCTGTGGGAACAGGGGATGGAGAATGCACCAGAAAGCATCAAGAGAATGTGTGGTACTAACTGTTAGTTAGTTAGTTAAACAACAAAAAAGATTCCTCCAGGGCCTTTCCCTGGAGGTTTTCTTTTTATGGCTAGAGGAAAGACCTCTAGCTTTTGTGTGTGTATGGACCAATCAAGTACCAGGAGGTACTAATGTCAATACACGAAACAAACGACGACTTCCTCGATGAGATGTTTCTCTTGCAGGAACGCTTGGAAAAGGATGATCGTCAAGGAAACAAAATCCAGAAGCGACGAGGTACACAAATCTCCAAGTTCTGGTATTTCCCATTCGAGGACGCATACCTCACCGGGAAGTGCGAGTCAATGGGTGAAGTGGTGCTTTGGTGGGAAAGGGACGGAAGATTCATTCTTCCCAACGAGTCACCACGCAAAAGCAATAGCAAGCCAAAAAACAAGCGATAACAATCAACACATACACACACAAAAAGAAAACACCCCTGGGGTTAACATCCCCAGGGGTTTTCTTTTTATGGCTAGAGGAAAGACCTCTAGTCAGGGCTCTAGGAGGGGCCTAGTTATGTATGCAATACAAACCACAAGCAAGAAAGGAGAGACCATGAAGAAGATTCTTATCATCATCATGGTGATTGTTGCGGCAGTAGTTATTACTGTCCGGATCAATCAGTTCGTCAATCCACCCGCTGTCAGCTGCAAAGCAGACAGTGTGGTAGCCGTGTACGGTGACACGTACTGGAACCTTGAGCAGTATGCAAACTGCACAGGTGGCATTGACAAACGAGACAGGGTAGATGCAGTCATTCAGTTCAATGGTGGATCACCAATGCTCCGCCATGGGCAGACTGTTTACTTCCCACAAGGCAAGTAGGTAATCGACCTGGGCATGTCGTTAAAAGGCCTGTTCACCAAACAACAAGAAAGGAAAAGGTAATGAAAGAAAAGGTAAAAGGAGTTAAAAGGAGTTATGAGTTTTGCGGGTGTTGGAGTGTAAGGGAATTTAAGAGTGCATGGTTGGATATGTTTGGAATGGAAAAGAAGAAGAATGGTGAAAGAAGTGGTGAAGTGTTTGAATTGATTAATGCAATTAAGAAAATGGATAAAGAAGAGATATTGGATGAGATAAGTGATATGTGTTGGGGTGTAGGTAGGTTAATTGGAGGGTTGATTGGCAGGGAGTATGTGAGGGTTATTGGAGATAAAAGGCATTATGAAAAGATTAAAGAAAGGTTTGAAGAATGTGGTTGTATTAGGAGTAAGAATAATAAAAGTTATTGTGGGAGGAAATAATGAAGAATTATAAAAAGGAGGTAATTATGAAAGAAAAGGCGGTGCTGGTAGATATCGATGGGACATTGGTGAGTATAACGGAAAACTGGAACGCCGAACGGGATGCAGAGTGGGTAGAAGAAACGATGAATGCGGTGGCATACAAGTTCGCTGTTGCATTGGTGAAGAAGTACAGTGAAATGGGCTACAAGATCGTGATTGTTACAGCAAGGGGTCAGAGTTGCTATGAGAACACAGTTGCCAAGTTGCAAGAAATTGGAATCTCTGAGTATGTAGATGTGATGATGCACAGGACTCACAAATATGAGGGAGCCAAAAGCGTAGTTTGGAAAGAAGCTGTAATTAAGATGTTGAAACACCGATATGACTTTATGTTTGCCCTGGAGGATGAAGAGAGCAACCAGAAGGTCATGCGGAATCATGGCATGGTCGTCATCGATGCGAAGATTTGGTGGAACAATGAGTAACAACAACAACCAAGGAGGTAAGTAAATAAATAAAAAGTAAATAATAAAAAGAATTCCCCGAGCTGGTACCCCCCGCCAGCTTGGGGTTTTCTTTTTATGGCTAGAGGGAAAGCCTCTAGTTGGGCTATAAGTATTACGCCCTGAAAGTGATACACCGGTAGTTAGTTACCGTAAAGCTAACGCCTGTTGCGCAATTTGGGACTTTCTCTCCCAAACAAACAGGAGGAATAAAAATGATGACATTCATCATCATTGCAACACTCATGGTTGTGACTGCAGTTGCAGTTACAGTCTGCGTGATGCGGATCAGGCAAATGGTCCTGATCAATCAGAAATTGAAAATCAAAGAAGCAATTTCCCGAGAAGATGCTCGGTCTAACCGAGACATCAAAAGGAGATTGGAAGTCTCATTCGCATATCGTGTAGAAGCGTGTGGTGGCGACCCAGACGCAATTCACGAATTGTTGATGTTTGCATACGAAATAGCATTTATATTTCGTTATGCAATACCAAACACGAATGAGTTCTTGGCTAATTGTAAGTTGAAGCAAGCAGATATGAAATCCGGCCGAGAGAAATTGACGACGCTTTCGCGACGGGGTTTTCCCGTCGAGTAAGTGAAAACTGAAAGCAGAAGAAATTACAAAACAGTTAAGGGAAAGTCTTAATTGCGCAACAACAAAAGGATTCCCCTGGGAGCTAACGCTCCTGGGGGTTTCTTTTTTATGATTAGAGGAAAAGCCTCTAGTTAAAAACAAACAACAGGAGGAAGAAATGCCAGAAACAAAAGAGGGATTCATTCCCACTTTGGAATGGGCTCTTGGCCAAGCAGGCAAGTACCCAAAGAAGAAAGATAAAATTGAGTTCCTTCTCGCGTGCCTCGAATATCATGAGGATCAAGCGGCAATGGACCCAACTGAAGCACGGATGCCAAAGGAAGAAGCCGAGAAAGTGGCGGATTCTGCCTATGACGCAATCATGCAAATCACAAACGGAAGGCATTACGACAACTTTATTTAATTGTCGTTAATCAACAAAAAATAAGAGTTCTTACAATCCGGACAATAAAAAGGATTCCCCTGGGAGTTAACACTCCTGGGGGTCTTTTTTTTACGGCTAGAGGAAAGACCTCTAGTCCGGTTTGTGGACCGACTCCACTTTGTTTCCAGAAGGAGGAAACATGCGTACAAAACCACGGTGCGTTGGCCGCGTGAAGCCACGCAAGAAATACCAGACCAAGAGCGGTCTGGTCAGGTACGTGGAGGTCCAGGGTGATCTTGGAACTCAGCGTTGCCTGAAATCAATCAACTGCCCTCATCACAGGGCAGAGAATGCTCGAATAATGGAACTTCCATTGGAACCAATAGTCGAGCTTACAAGACAGCAAATACGAGCCTTGATCAATGAGGGTTATCGTAAAGCAACAGGTAAAAATTATTACGAGGAGGTAACGCAATGAGTGCAGAGAATGAAATCAACAACAACAAGGAGGAGGTTACGGCCATGGAAGAAATCAACAACAACAACAAGGAGGAGGTTACAGCCATGGAAATGATCCCAAAAACCCAACAAGAAGGAGGAAGTAACGCAATGGAAGAAATCAACAACGACAACTTGGACGTCACGGACCTCTCGGCGCGTGACTTGAATTACGAAGAAACACCCTTATATACAACAAGATCAGGGGCAGTTAGAATCCCCGAGCATCTTCGTTTAGAAGAAGGAGGATTCACAATGGAAAAAGGAGATAATATCGTTCGAGTGCATCTTGAAGATGGTTCAATTGCAGAATACAAAATCAGCAATCAACCAGTGGATATGATGACTCCATTTGCACTTATTGAAGAATTGGCGTATCTTTACAAACTAAATGGAGATATGCACAAACTAAACTCGTCGGGTAACTCGTTCGAGAGTAACATCTTTGATAATTTCTCCGCGATGACGCTCGCGATTCGCAAACGAGTCAATCAGATACATAAATTGAGCCCAATTCAACGATGGGATGGATCTGGATACTATGTTTGTGTTATTTATTCTGAGTCAACACGAGTTGGCATTTGGCATTATGCAATCGAAGCTCGACTTATGCGAAAGGCTAATAAACCTGGATGGTATGTTCAATATAACCGTATTGCAAACTATTCTGTTACGGTTTCTGATGAGTTGACGGATGGCAAGAAAGCTAATGGAAGGCGCAATGTTGATATCAATACACACGTACGTAAGTATAAAGAAATAACTATTGTTAGTGAAACTGAGAACGGTGTTCGCTTACTTGTCAAAGACACTAAAACTAAGAAGGTTCATTGGGGTCATTCGATTAATTCAGTAAAGACAAATCGTAATGTGTTTTCGTCTGGCCTCATTTCCGCAAATCAATACATTTTGGCTGCACTTGAGGAAATGTATTCGCAAAGGAAAGTTATTCAACTAACTGAAAGCTATCCAAAATATATGACGCGGGAAGATGCGGTGATCGAGACTTTGCGTAATGGGCAATTGTATGGATTCACGCAAAGTGATTTGTGTTACTTTGGTAAGACAAGAAGTATTAAAGAAGCGTTTAATAAAGCTTACGGCAAAACTGAAAATAATGGTTTGACAAGGAAAGCTTTTGGCGGCGCTCAAACAATCAAGCACTTTGAGGAACTGCAGGCTGCAATTATAATAATTCGTATGTTGAAACTATTCCCCAGAGAGTTCTTTGATGGGCTGACACTAAACTGGGTTGTTGGAGAGTTCCATGAAACGCAGTTCCATGTTGTTACAACGTCCGGAGTGCACCGATTTATCAGAGGCAGGAACTTTAATGAAATCGACAAAACAATCAAAATGCACAATGCGTTCTATAAGAAGTTTGGCGTGAATAAGATTATGATGCGAGAGATGCAAGAGGAAATAAATGAAGGCAGAATATGCTACGGCGATTGGAGATATTCTGATACGCTTACTGCATTAAAATCTATTCCTGGTCGCAATAATCAAAGGGCAGTTATCGATCAAGTCAAACGACAAAAATGGAACGCTCGTCAAATCCATGATTATGTTGTAGCTGAAGCCAGAAAATACGCGGGTGCAATAAAACCAACGAAAAATACTCGTGTTATTAATTCATTTCACGGTAAAGAAATTCTACCAGATGTAATATTTGTGGCACCAGAAACGACTGCGGACTTGTACTTATGGGGCAACGAACAGAACAACTGTATTGGAACAAACTACGCCGAACTCGTCGCTCAAAAGCAGTGCTTTATCTTTGGATTCAAGAATAAACAAACCCAAGAATGGATCGGGCATGCCAGAATACAATACAGACAAGGTGAGATGGTACTTGATGAATTCCGGGGTAAATACAATGCAGATATTGAACCCAATATGGAAAAACAGATTCTTAAGTGGATGAAAGACAATCTATCAAAAAGGCATCAGAATGATTTTTCATTCCCACTAAATGAGTAAAGAAAAGGAGGAATATATGAGACAAAAAGCAAGGTCACCAACGTTGTTGTTGGCCAAAGAAATACACGCTAATAGGGGCAAGCGTAATCTGAAAGGTTATGACGGCAGGAAGCAATCAAGAACTCTAAAAAGGAGGAATAATGAAGAACCATAAAAAAGAGGAATATATGAGACAAAGAGCAAGGGCACCAACATTGTTGTTGGCCAAAGCAATACACATCAATAGGAGCAAGCACAACCCGAAAGGGTATTGCGGCAGGAAGCAATTAAGAACTCTAAAAAGGTGTTTTTTTTTATGACTAGAGCGAAGGCTCAAAATCCGTCTGATCGGATCGACGTTAAATGTCCGAGACCCAACCTTTGGTCATGGGGTCATCTTACATGACAAGTAGTCAGGCCTTTGACTGCGAGCGGAAAATGGTAATCCCGCATAACAAAGTATTACCAACACATGATTTCTAGGAGGAATCATGGCAAAAACAATCAAATGCGTTGTCTGCAAGGGCACGCATCCAACAATCAACGACGTCAAGTTCTGCCACATGCAGAACAAGGCGTTCGTTGAAGACACCAAGGCTCCGGCCAAGGTGCAAACCAAGGTCCAAACCGAAAAGGTCAGGCACACACCTGTCCCGGTTCGGACCTTCTCGACCAAGCAAGAGGCTGAGGAGTTCATCTCGAACAACCCAGGTTCTCGCTTGTCGGGGACAACCAAGGTCAAGCACGTCAACGTCTTCAACAAGGAGACGATGAAGTACGAGACCAAAGTAGAGAAGACCTACACGGTCATTCTCTAAGAGTTGATACCGAGTAAAGGCCTACTCACTATCAACAAAAACAAAAGGATTCCCCCGGGAGCTAACGCTCCTGGGGGTTTCTTTTTTATGGATAGAGGAACAACCTCTAGTCCTACTCTCTAGGAGGGGAGTAAATCATGAAATACAACTACAAGAATACTTTCTGCGAATGGTGCTTGAAAAATGGAATAATGGAGTTGGTATTGGCAGGCACTGGTGTCTACCATCACTTTAACGGCGGCACTGTACTCTGCAGGAAGTGCAACGAGTTGAGGAATCACAAACTCAACAGCAAGAAAAAGAAGGCAAAGAAGGTCCGGGAATTCAACAAGGTCCAACCAAGCCTGTTCGACAACGATGAGTTTAGCGACATCATCAATGATGATGCGTGGTATAATCCCGCAACATTCGCAGAACTCGTCGAAGAAATCGAAGGGTCGCAGTTTCAGGAGGACATTTAATGGAGAACATTAACGATATGGAGAGGTGAGCTTTATAGAACAATAAAGATTACAGACAGACATTTTGTCAATGAGGTGATTGATCAACATTACTTTTCGTTAATCAAGAGATTTGAAGAACTTACATCAAATAATAGTGATTAATATATATTTTTTTTTATGAGTAGAGAAACAACCTCTACTTCGGTTGGTGGACCGCCTCCACCTTTCTTTACTGAGGAGGTAAAGTAATGAAAATCCACAACAAGAAACACGGCACTGCCCCAGCAGATGCTGTGTACATTGGTAGGCCAAGCAAGTGGGGTAACCCGTTTGTCATTGGCAAAGATGGAAACAGAGAGGAAGTAATTGCCAAGTTCGAGGAGTGGATCCTTGGACAACCGCAGCTGCTTGCTCAATTGAACGAGCTCAAGGGCAAGGATCTCGTTTGCTGGTGTGCCCCAGAAGCATGCCATGGTGATGTACTTGCTCGACTGGCAAACAACAACAAGGAGGAAGAAATGAGCAATTTCTACATTGCTGGGACCGGCTCTCGTGAGCTGATTCTGAATGTGGATAAGCGTCGTGAGGTCCGTGATTATCTTGCGGACCTTCTGACACAGGCAAAGGAAAAGCATGGTGACAAGTTGATTGTCATCAGCGGAATGGCAGAAGGCTTTGATGAAGCACTCGCACGTGCTGCAATCATGGCTGATGTGCCGTTTATCGCGGCAATTCCCAGCTCTGGTTACATTGAGTATTACTGGGGTAGGACCAGCATGCTCAAGCGCGACAGAATGAGTGAGGCACAGGAAATCTTGTCAAAGGCACGAGAAATCGTCTATGTGTGCCCACCAAGCAGATATGGGAATGGCGTTAGGCATACGCAAAACGGTGGTGCCAACCTCGACCGAAACGAGTGGATGGTTGAACACGCAGACATTGTCTGGGTATACAACCCGACTACCACAGGCACTGCTCAATGCTATGCCTACTGCAAGAGGGTAGGCAAGAAAACATACATTATCAATATCAACAAGGAGGTAAAGTAATGAAGGTGCCAATGTTCAAGCAAGAGGAGTACAAGTTCTTGTCGAACATGTACCCAGTGATGATTGACGGATACAAGTCCGTTGAATCGTTCTATGTGGCCATGAAGACAAAGAACAAGACCATTCGTGCCCAAATCCGTGAGATGAGTGGAATGGACGCCAAGAAGTTCGGTCAGACGATCGTTCTGCGTGAGGACTGGGATGCAATCCGATTCGATGTCATGCACTATGCATTGAACATCAAGTTTGCTGCCGGCACTGAACTGGCAAACAAACTGCTGGCTACTGGATATATTCAATTGGTGGAAACCAACTACTGGCATGACAACTTCTGGGGCAACTGCTACTGTGACAAGTGCGCCAATACCAAGGGAGAGAACCACCTTGGCAAGATGCTCATGGAAATCAGAGAAAACCTGAGGAAGAATGACGGTGGTAAACCCATCGTGCCCAACAACCCAACTACGCCACAAGGAGGCAAAACAATGAACAACGAAAAAGTTCCAACTGAAGCTCTCGTCAAGTGCGAGAAACTCAGCCCAGAGGCAGTTGCGGAAATCACGCAATTGCTTGAAGAGCGAGTGCTACCTAACCTGGTTGCAGACGTCAGTTCTTATGCAGCTGGCCGCATGCGCATCTGGATGCCGTACGAGGCTCCTCTTGACAGTCCTGCAAACAACAATCGTCCGTTCATGCCAGGTCTGTTGGATGAAGAAGTTTGGAACTGGATCAAGGCAATCTGTCTCAAGCATGGCTTTGTTGCGGCTACCTGCCTCATCTCAAAGGGTGGAGCAATCAATCCGC
>Ga0194131_10002804_pt1 | contig 28255 bp, 29 predicted proteins | sample TA2KigO120mmetaG_FD_148631 | JGI IMG/M metagenome (GOLD analysis project Ga0194131, IMG submission 148631) | Freshwater microbial communities from Lake Tanganyika, Tanzania - TA2015053 Kigoma Offshore 120m | ecosystem: Environmental > Aquatic > Freshwater > Lake | place: Tanzania: Lake...
CAAACCGGCTGCCTGCGCCGCCGCAACCAGCGTCTTGAACGAACCCGCTGAAACCGCCGTGTCCACGATATCTTTGTCGGGCATCGACTCAGCCGTCGCCGCTCCTGCAATACTTAAGCTCAGTGCAAAACCAAGCAATCCCTTCTTTAACGAATTCATGTTCTCTGCTCCTTATTTTTTTATTTTGCGCACGCACATTACTAGCGCAACTCGAATGCCAAGTCGCAGGAACTGGATTGGGTGCCGATTTGATTAGAGTTTTTCGCCGAGCGAAATGCCGAAGGAAGATCTCAGCAGGGCGCTTGAGACAACCACGTGTCTCAGCCCCGTCTCAAGGCTGTATCAGCAGAGAAAACTAAACTAGTGACTCTCGGGATCGATCTTGAGGTCGGCCAAACGGCGGTAAAGAGTTGCGCGACTGATGCCTAACAAGCGTGCAGCTTGGGCACGATTGCCGCGGGAACGATCGAGCGCTTGGAGAAATCGCGATCTCTCGTCCATCAGTGGGTCACCAGGGATGACGTCCGCCATGGGAAATACTTCCGGCGGCAAATCGTCGGCTTGAATCACCGTTCCGGCACAGTGAATCAAGGTAAACTCTATGGCGCTCCGTAGCTCGCGCACATTACCAGGCCAATCATAGTCCATCAAAAAACGGAGCGCCTCTTGGCTCATCTCGCTGACGCGCTTGCCGCTGGCAGCGGAAAACTGCCCAAGAAAGGACGCCGCCAGCGCGGGAATATCCTCACGTCGCTGTCTTAGCGGCGGCAAACCAAGGCGCGCCACCCGGATGCGGTAAAACAAATCAGAGCGAAACCTGCCTGCGGCAACCTCCTCGCTTAAATTGCGGTGCGTCGCTGCCAAAATGCGCACGTCAATCTTGCGCGGCAAGGTCTCGCCAAGCCGCACAATCTCGCGCTCCTGTAGAACGCGCAACAGCTGATTCTGCACAGGCATCGGGATATCGCCGATTTCGTCCAGCAGCAAGGTTCCGCCGTTGGCGGCTTCAAACAGACCGCGCTGATCATCGATGGCGCCCGTAAACGCGCCTCGTTTATGACCGAAGAGCTGGCTGCTCAAGAGCGATTCGGTGAGGCCAGCGCAGTTTACCGCAACAAAAGGTTTGTCCTTACGTTGACTAGAAAAATGAATCGCGCGTGCGACCAGTTCTTTGCCGGTGCCCGTCTCCCCTTCAATGAGGACAGTTGCGTCAACGCGAGCTATGTCGCGGATGCGCTTGTACACGGTCTGCATGGCCTCGCTCTTGCCAATCAGATCGTGAAACTGCACCCGTTCGCCAAGCAGCCGGCGCAGGTCATCCACCACGGTGACGTCATAAAAAAAGAAAATCTTGCCGCGTCGGTCGCGGGGATCATCTTTGACATCCACTTCCAAGGAGAACCGGTGGCCATCGGCACGATCGACATGCACCGAAATCTTGACGCGCTCCGTAGGGCTTCTTCGGACCACGCCATCCAGCAACGCAGTATCTTCGTGCGAGAAATTGAACAGCTCGCGCCAAGGCCGGTTTGAGCTTTCTCGCCGCGCGAAAATGCCCTTGGCGACGCGGTTAAGAAACACAATCCGCCCCTGCTCGTCGGCCATGGCCGTGCCGATGTTAAGCTCATCTAGGATCGCGAGGAGATCGGCGCGGCTTTTCTCGATCTGAGTAAAGGCGTCTTGAAGCTGCTGTTCGGCCGCTTTACGGGCAGTGATGTTTCTCTGAATCGAAAGAAAATAAACAACTCGCCCGTCCTCCGCGCGAACCGGACTGATATCCCACTCGACGTAATATTCACTACGATCTTTGCGATAATTGACAGTTTCGCCCGAGAACGTTTCGCCCTCAGCGAGAGCCTCTCGCAAGCGCTGAAGCATGGCACGATCAGATCTTGGCCCCTGAAGAATGCGCGGCGTCTTGCCAATAATCTCTGCTTGACTGTAGCCTGTCATCTCGCAAAACGCGGGATTGACGAACAAAATCTCGGGGCCAGGTAGTTCGAGCTGGGCGGAGGTAATCAGCACCGCTTCTTTCGCTTGCGCGACAGCGGTCTGGAGCAATTTCAACAGTTGCCCGGAGTTGAGCACCCGGTCCAAGTTCACTGTCTCTAATCCTTCCGCGGTCAATTTAGCTGCCGATTGGGCCACACATTCTCGCCGTCGATTCGCTTAAACAGGAATGCCTACATCGCAAGCTCGTGACAGCGATCATCCCTTTGCATTAACCACCCTATCAAAACCTAACGGGTGCAGCGAGTCAAGTTAGCGCGCCCGATGGGCCCGAACAATCCAATAAACTCGATCCGAGTTTGCTCATTACTGCGCCGCTTTAGTCCCCAGTAGATATACCTCGCCGATCGTAACGACCGAACATATTTAGCGCCTTCGGATACCACCGTTCTAGCGCCTCCTGAAGCGCTATTCTCGAGTCGTCTCTCTGCGCCAGCAACTCCAATGTCATATTCAATCCATGTCCCACGTGGCCGAGTTCTTCCTTGAGTTTCCCGGGCGTAATTGTTGCGAAAGGATGATAGCTGCAACAGGTGGAGATGCGGACCGCCGATTTCGCAGTCCGCCTGAATTGCCAGAAGTCGCCGTAACAAATCCTGGTACTCTGAGTTTGCGTGCGCGGCGCAATCCGCTATATTGAATCCAGGCCGAAGCCAGATGCGTGGGAGGGCTCGCTTGTGGACATGAGTGGCGCGTTGGAGTTGCACCGATCGTTTTTCGAGCAATCCCGCATTCCGCTGCGCCTGGCCTGCTTGACCCGCCAGGGCTGGCCGCTGGTGGTTTCTCTCTGGTTTCTCTATGAGAACGAAAAAATCTATTGCGCAACTCAGGAAAGCGCAAAAATCATTGCGCATCTGCGGCAGAACAGCCGTTGCGCTTTCGAGATTGCCAGCGATCTGCCTCCCTACCGAGGTGTGCGCGGGCAGGGAGAAGCCGCGCTCAGGCCGGAGCTGGGTCGAGCGACGCTTGAACGACTGGTCGCACGCTATTTGAGTGGCAGGCAAACACCGCTCGGCAAGAATCTCCTGGCACGCGCCGACGCCGAAATCGCCATCGAAATTCGCCCGCTGCGAATTTTCGCCTGGGACTTCACCCGCAGAATGGCGGGATCGATCGCGGGCACACCTTCTTAAAACATCCAACGCCATTGAGCCAGCGGGCGTGAAAATCGATGCCACCGCTCGCGATGCCGTTAGTCTTGAGATAATTCACTAGCCTAGCCGAAGCATCCCGCTAGATTAGTGCTCAATTTCCAATTCGGCGGCGCGCTTCAAGCAAGTGAAGATTGCCGGAACGGTTCTTTGTGATCGGAAAATCAACCTGATGCTCGCATGCCTGTTTGGTCACCCGGTGGCGATAATCGAACAGACGGTTGAGTTTGCGCCGTATCAACCAACCGCCAACCAACCGACCGATCCATCCAAATGGTAACTGATATTGGATATCATCGGTCAGCTCACAGGAATTCCGATCTTTCGGTGTGACGCTATGGGTGTGAACCCAAATCTTGAAGGGACCTGATAACTGCTCATCACGAAACATCCGTCCGGGCTCGTAAGCGGTATGAACCGCGATCCAACGCCGCCTAAGTGGTCCGAGGCGCATCTCAAGAGTCAATTGGGTTCCAGGTTTAATGCCCTCGGCGCTGCGCTCGATAATTCGCACATGCTCCCAGGGTGGAGTCAACTTTTCGAACACCTCGGGAGCTTCATGCCAGCCAAAAACCAGCTGGGCCGGCGCCGCAATGAGAGATGTTTTGCTAAAATGTTCCATAACTCTCGCAAGGCCCAAGATTATTAGACATGATTTGTCAATCACAAGCCAAACGCGGCAGACAGACTTGGCTAATCAAAGAATCCAAAAGCTGCGTTTGACGACTCAAGAGCGGCACCGCCAACGACAGTAATCTCGGTCGATAGATGCAGTTCCGTATTAGCGCGTTAAGCCGCTGGCGCGCGCTAAACTCCCTCCGGCAGGCTCGATCGTACGAACCGAGCTGTACCTCTGTAAAATTGTTCTGCCGCAAGGCTGAGGCCATCGTTCTTGCGGCCAACTGGCCGGCTCTGAGTGCGAAGAAAATTCCTTCACCGGTTAGCGGCTCCGTTACCCGAGCCGCGTCTCCCACCAGCAGAAAACCATCGCCAAAACAGCGTCGCGCCGGAAAATAAACCGGCCACACTGAACGCAGATCGCTTACCGGCTCGCTCGCGCGCACAAGCACATTGAGAAACGGATTGTGGCGCAGAAAACGCTCGCGCAGATTATCGAAGGAAATCGATTTCCCGAGCAGCGATCGCTTTACCGTAAAGCAAAGATTGACGGTACTCGGATCGACCCGCACCACTCCCCCATAACCGCCGACGTACTGATGAATCTCGACACTGCCACACGACCCCGGGACTTTTTGTAATTGGATTTCAAATCCCACTGAAGCTGGGTACTTGGCAGGCTTAGACGCAACGCCGATTTGCCGTGCCACCCAAGAGTTTCTGCCATCAGCACCGACCAGAAGCTTAGCTTGAGCAACCCATGGGCGACCGTGCTCATTCAGATCCAAATGCCAGCCACGCGAAACGCGCTTTACGCCGCTCACCTTGACCCCTTGATAAACACTCACGCCGGAGCGCGCCGCCCGCTCAAAAAGCACATGATCAAGATGAAAGCGTCTAAGACCCAGTCCGAAGTGATACACGCCTTGCCCCGGCATAGCACGGACCGCTTCCGCTCCGCCGGCCGTGGTCAGGCGAAACGTCGAGACCTTGGTATGCGGCAAAGAAAGCAACTCGTGGGCAACATTCAGTTCTTGGAGCACTGGCCAGTTAATCGGATTGACAAAATCGCCGCATAGTTTATCGCGCGGGAAAAACGCGCGATCGATCAGCACAACATCAAACCCGCTCTGCGCAAGCGTGATCGCAGTCGCGCTGCCCGCCGGTCCGGCGCCAATGATTGCAACATCGAACTCCTTCATTGCCGCCCTCCCAGTTGAACCACGGCAGCCATGCGAAAAGGGCAAACCGAGAACATTTTCACCGGCCCGATATCGGCCTGGGACAAGAGGCGGTGCCATTCGCTAAATGTGAATGCACGTCGCACCGACAGCGGCGCATCAATCAGCGTCATGACGTTGCGCGTCGCAAGCTTGGTGAGCAGTCGAATTCCAAAATAGGCAATCGGGCTTCTTATCAGATCGCTGATCACAATCGCACGCCGTCCCAGCGTGGCCCAATGCTTCAAAAGCTCGATGATTCGGTCCTCCGAGAAATGATGCAAAAACTGCGATGCGATTACGAAATCGAAAGAGCCGGGAGAAAATGGCAGTGCCCTGGCATCAGCTCGAATAATCTTGATGGCCCCGAGTTTCCTGGTTTGATCAGCCGCGATGCGCGCGGTTATCCAGTCTGCCTCCACGGCTACGATATTCGCCGCGACCTTGCGCCGTTTTGCCCAAGCAAATATTGCCGCTGGAATATCGGCGCTACCGGTGCCGACATCCAGTATCGAAAGCTCTTTCGGTAGCTCATCCCCCACAGCTTGCTGAAGCGCCGACATCACGCTGCGCGAGCCGCTCAAGTATCGGTTGAGGATACGCAGGTTGTTCAAGTCCTCGGCCAAGATCTCCGGAAGGTTGTCCGGAAGATCCATCATTTCTTTGTCGTAACTCCGCTCCACGTCAACACCCCCGAGCGACGACCAGTGCGGAGTTTTTCGAGCCGAAACCGATACAGTTACACAGCGCGATGTCGATCGACTTTTCGATACTTTGATTAGGAATGTAATTGAGATCGCACTCCGGATCGGACTTATCCAAATTTATCGTTGGCGGCAAAAAGCCGCCGTTCATGCCGCAGATCGCCGCCACCACACCGGCCGATCCCGATGCGCCTTGAGGATGTCCGATCATCGACTTAACCGAACTCATCGGCAGCTCGTGGGCTCGCTTGCCGAAACATACTTTTGCCGCACGGGTCTCGGTTTTATCGTTCAGCACCGTAGAAGTCCCGTGCAACGCAACGTAACCTATTTCGTCTTTGGCAAGCCGCGCGTCTTGGATCGCCAAGCTCATTGCCCGCGCTGGTTCCTCGCCGCTCGGCTCGAGACGGACGCGATGATACGCGTCGCATGTCGACCCGTATCCCAACAGCTCAGCGTAGACTCTCGCACCCCGCGTCAATGCCAGCTCGCGCTCTTCCAGAATCAGAATCCAGGCACCCTCCCCAAGAATAAATCCGTCACGGCTGTGGTCGAACGGCCGAGACGCCCGCGACGGCTTGTCATTGCGCGATGTCGACACAGCTTGCATGATGCAAAAGCCCTGCATAACCGCCGGCGTAATAGTCGCATCGGCGCCGCCCGCGACTAAACGATCGGCCAAGCCGAAACGGATTTGATTAAACGCATAGCCTAACGCATCGGTGGAACTCGTGCAGCCTGTGGAGATGACATGGCTAGGACCATGAAAACCAAAATGGATCGAGATCTCGCTGGATAGAGAGCCGATGGTCGAACTCGAGACATTATAAGCACTAATCTTGCGAAACTGATCACTATAATAGAGCCGATACTGTTCCTCGGCAAAATCCACCGCCCCACCGCCGCTGCCAATGATCACGCCCCACGACTGCCTCTCGGCCAAACTCATGCCCGACGGACAAACCCGAGCCTGATTCAAAGCCTCGCGAGTCGCCGAAATCGCCAAATGCACGGCACGCCCGATGCGCCTACGCTCACGCGGCGGCAGTTCCGTATCTTCTCTCGCGGCTGTCACCTCGCCGGCCACCCGGCACGCAAGCCCGCTCGCATCAAAAGACGAAATCGTACTGATACCGCTTAGTCCTTGCTCCAAGGATCTTTTGTAACTATCAACGCCGACGCCGTTCGGACTGACGACCCCAAGGCCAGTCACCACGACTCGGCGGGGTTTTACTCGATCACATTGGTTCGCAGGATGTCTTAGCCCGAACATAATTCACCACTATCCGATGACTCAAGCGGCGTTCCTTGAAAAATTAAAATCCCTTAGTCTTCAAGTGCTCCATTACGTGATACGAAACCTATCTTTCGAGCCGAATCGCGATCCGCCTGGTTCGACTCTAAAGTAAGTTCCGTTTCGCTTTCGCTAGTAAACATAGGTCTTTTCAATACCGCCTCAAGCGTCGGCGGCGCGCGGTGAAAAGCCACCAGCTCCCACCCTTCGCCGCCACGATCACCCAGAAATCCGCTCGTAAAAATTTCGTCCCCTTTATCTCGGTCCAGCTCAACATCAAAATTTCTATTCGCTTGCGCATTCCCAGAAAATGCTACCGAAACCGACAATCTTCTTTTTAAAGATGTTTCCACACCGCTCAAAATACAGTACTCCCATTTCAGCATACATAAATCCTTTCCGATCTTAATCGCAAGCCTCACAGTATTTTGTCGCTATTTTCTGATCCTGTATATGCCGAGTATTTTCGCATTCTCCACCTATTAGCGGGGCCGGACCAGGCCGGCCCCGCTGGGACTCACTCGCTCACTTTGGCAGCACCACCGTGTCGATCACATGAATAACCCCGTTGCTAGCCAAAATGTCAGTCGAAGTTACCCGGGCATTATCGATCATCACTTTGCCATCTTTCTTACTGACCTTGAGCTCTTGACCGTTCACGGTCTTGGCTGATCTTAGGCCGGCAACTTTGTCCGCGGTCACTCGTCCGGGAACCACATGATAAGTTAGAATCGATACCAACTTATCTTTGTTTTCCGGCTTCAACAGATTTTCGACCGTCCCGGCCGGAAGCTTTTTGAAGGCCTCGTCGGTCGGGGCAAAAACCGTTAGCGGACCCTCGCCCTTGAGCACGCTGACCAAACCGGCTGCCTGCGCCGCCGCAACCAGCGTCTTGAACGAACCCGCTGAAACCGCCGTGTCCACGATATCTTTGTCGGGCATCGACTCAGCCGTCGCCGCTCCTGCAATGCTTAAGCTCAGCGCCAAACTCAGCAAGCCCCTCTTTAATGAATTCATCTTCTTTCCTCCTAAATTTTTTTTGCGCACGCAAGCTTCCGGAGCAACTCAAATGCCAAGTCACGAGAAATGCGTTTGGCACTGATTTGACTGGACTTTTTTCGGTTGGCCCGACGCCGAGGAAATTTTCGCAAGTCGGCTGAGACAGTCATTTGTCTCAGCCGCCGTCTCAGGATTGTGTCACAGAGAAAACTAAGCTAGCGGTTTTCCGGTTCGATCTTGAGGTCGGCCAGATGGCGATAATAAGCCGCCCGACTGATGCCTAGCAGCCGCGCCGCCAGCGCGCGATAACCACACGACCGGTCGAGCGCTTGCAAAGATCGCGACCGCTCGTCGAGCGGGGGGTTAGTCTTTGCGACGATTGAAATCAACCGACCTTGGCGCCGCATTTAACTGGCCGTCGGCTCAGCTCAGGCATTTCGCGTTTAATAAATGCGTTGACGGTTAGGGTTCCGGTCGTTTTGGTCCAACTTTAAGCTGGGGCTTTTTCCCCGTTCATGCCAATTTAGTTTAAGTTGCTACTGCCACCGGTTAATAAAATTGTACAATCTGAATTTTGTCTGAATCTTGCACAAGCCTCCACTACCCAACTGCACACTGACCACCCGCACCAACTGTGCCGCTAACCTTGACCTTAGGCTATCGCGCCGAGAGCGATCACAACCGAAAGCATGAGAAGTGCTAAGGCTGGCACGGATCGTTTCCACGGGTCGCTAATCTTTAAATGCATAGACAGCGCCCCGAGCATAAGAACCATAATTCCAAGCGCCGCAGGTTTGGCCAGACCCGGAACCCACAAACCAGCAAGCAATAACAGCGCGAGCGATACTTTCATGAATCCGACCGTCCACATCAGCCATGACGGTAAGCCATAAACAGCAAACTCCTCGCGCATATTTTTCGCATGGCCACCGCGCCAAGGCGTACTCCTACTGAAGCGAAGCAACCAAACGTTAAGCAACCCTAAACCCACAACAACCTGGCTTGCCATAATCAATGTATCCATATGTACTTCCTCCTAATTGTAGTCGAAAACTTAAATAACGTTCACAGCAACTCCGGTGCCAAATCACACCGACCCTATACCGCGCCCAATTTGTTTGCTTTATTTGTGCCGAAACTTTCGAACCGCAGATTTGCTGAAACAACTTGAGACGCACTGTGTTTCAATTACGTCTCGACGCTGTGTCAACCTTAGCGCTGGGGTTTCGGCTAAACCTCATGGTCCGCCCAGTGGCGGGAGACATTGGTCAACATTGAGTCTGATTGCTTTTGCTGTAAATATGACGCTGCAGTCAAACACTGCGCTCTGATGCATTCAATGACCGGACTGAACCTGCCCAAACCGTATGACGGTGACGAACACAAATCCTTCAGCTGGCAAGCCGGCGATCATGCCGCTGTGCTTTTTCACGGCTTTCCTGGAACGCCCGCCGAAATGCGTCCGCTCGGAACGGTTCTATGGAAAGCAGGCTGGACCGTCCACGGCGTAATGCTTCCGGGCCTGGGCGCAGACATCGCCACTCTGGAAGAACGGAGCTTTAAGGATTGGACCCAAACCGCAAAGCGGACCGTCGACGAAGTAAAAAAGCGGCACCGGACGGTCATCTTGATCGGGTACTCAATGGGAGGTGCTTTAGCGCTTCATACGGCTTTGGAACAGCGCTTGGCTGGTCTGATTCTTCTGGCGCCCTTTTGGAGTTTTGGCGAAGGCTGGTTAAGAATTCTCTGGCCCTTCATCCGAGTGCTCTTTCGACACGTAACACCACTCAAGCATGCCGACTTTACCGCCAGGGAAGTTCGCCAACCAATCCTCAGAATGTTTCAAAATATCGATTTGGATAATCCGCAAACCCAACAAGCGCTTCGGCGAATTACCCTGTCCTCAAAATCGATTGCGCAAGTCCATAAACTCGGTCGCAGCGCTTACCAAAGGGCTTCGCGGATCAACGTGCCAACCTTGATCATCCAGGGGGCGCAAGACAAAGTCGTTCGTCCCGAATACACGTCTATTTTGCTCAGTCGCTTGCCGAACCGCCCTTTGTGTCAGCACGTCGATGCAACACATGACCTGATCGATCCGCAACAGGTTGCTTGGAAAACCATTGAAAGCTCTCTGCTGAAATTTGCCGTATCGGTAACCCAATGATCCGGCTAGTTCTAACCTCATCTTCGACTGCGGCGTTTGGCTTCGAGCAGGTGAAGATTTCCGGACCGGCTCTTGAGGCTCGGCCGACTAGCGTCAACCTCGCACGCTTGCTTCGTCACGCCGTGCCGGTAATCGAATCGTCAAGCCCGTTGCGCCTATCGATTCTATGAGCAAATCAGAGGTTATTGGCAAAAGCATTGGCTTTGATTGTGACACAACAAAACGTCTCATCGTCTGTCTCATGGCTGTCACTGATGAGACGCACGTTATCCTAGGGTAGATAAAACAGGCGGGTCTTATCGCAGCCCGAGCTTTGTTTGGCCTTGGCCAATTAATCAGACCGATTCCACCGGCTTTAAGCCACAAAGCGAAGCAATAGCACCGAGCCAGCCATCGGTAATTTATAATTTCGCCAAAAACTCGCGGGCCTGTTGTGCCACCAGTCCCCGGTGTTCGTCGTTCATGCGCTCCAATGTCAAATAGGGCATAGCCATGCGCGGATTCTTCCGAAGTCGCGTTTGATTGACGATCAAGAAGTTCCAATAGAGGTAATTGAATGGACAGGCTCGGGGGCCCAGCTTGATCTTCGGGTCGTAGGCACAGCCGCTGCAATAATCTGACATGCGATTAATGTAAGCGCCGGAAGCGGCATAAGGCTTCGATGCTAAAATGCCGCCGTCGGCGAAGAGCGCCATGCCGTGGGTATTCGGCAGCTCCACCCACTCGAAGGCGTCAACATAAACTCTGAGATACCACTCTTCGACTTGCGCCGGGGAAATGCCGGCCAGTAGGGCGAAATTACCGGCGATCATCAGCCGCTGAATGTGATGCGCGTAGGCGTTGCGCCGAGTGGCCTCAAGGGTCTCGCGCAGGCACTCCATTGTCGTCTCCGCGGTCCAATAAAAATCCGGTAGAGGCCGATTCGCTTTTAGAAAGTTGCTTTGTTGATAGGCCGGCATCTGTGTCCAATAAACACCACGGATATACTCGCGCCAGCCCAAAATCTGACGGATAAAACCCTCAAGAGCCGGCAGCGGCACGGCTTGTTTTTTGTGCGCCTGAAGGGCGGCTTCGCAGGTCTCTCTGGCCGACAACAAGCCGATGTTGAGGTAGGGTGACAATACGGCATGGAATAGATAATCGCTGCCGGCTTTCATCGCATCCTGGTAATCGCCAAATTGGCGCAGGCAGTTGGCCATGAAGTACTGTAGCGCTGCAAGCGCGTGCCGCCGCGTCACGCCCCAGCCGAAGACATCCATTGCGCCGAAATGATCGGCAAAACGGTCCTCGACCAGCGTCATGACATCGCGGGTTATCGCATCTGGGGCGAAGTGTTGTCGGGCCGGCACTCTCATATTTCGCGGCAACGCCTTGCGGTTCTGCGGGTCATAATTCCACTGCCCGCCTTCAGGTTCATCGCCGTTCATCAGCCACCCCGTTTTCCGGCGCATATAGCGGTAGAAGAACTCCATCCGCAAGCTCTTGCGTCCCTTAGCCCAGTCTGCGAATTCGCTGCGCGAACAGAGGAACCGATCATCGTCGCGGATCTCGACGGGTATGCCGCATGTTTCTACCCAGCTTTCCATGGTTTTCCATACCCGCCACTCTCCGGGCTCCGTTACAATGATCCGCTCGACGCTGTGGCGTGACAGCGCCAGCTGCAGTTCGCCTGTTAACGAGTTGGAATTGCCTTCGTCGGCAAGCCGGACGTAGTCAACGGAAACTCCCTCGGCGCGAAGCGATTGGGCAAAATGGCGCATCGCCGAGAGCACCAGAACGATCTTTTGCTTATGATGCCGCACATACGTTGCTTCATCGCCCACTTCCGCCATCAGCACGACATCGCTGGCGCAATCGATGTCACGCAAAGCGCTCAGCGAGCGACTGAGTTGATCGCCCAGAACCAGCCTCAGAGTCTTCATGTTGCTGCGTCCAATCCTAGTTTGAGCGGTTTTGAGTCACGGCCTTGCTCCGATCCGCAACTCATTTTGCGTCTATTGTCGTTCAATTATTGCCAACAAAAGTGTAGCCGCAGCTTTGGCGAATCCTTTGCCCAGCGATGCCATCAGCGTATCAGCTACTGCTACGCAGCGTCGAGCGGCCGCCGTCTACATTGATAATCTGTCCGGTAATCCAGTCTGCCTCTCGAGAAAGCAGAAACCCTGCGAGCGGCGCCATGTCGTTGGCTGTGCCGAGTCGCTGCAAGGCGTGCAACCCAGCGATTGACGAGGCGATCTTGTCGTTTGCTAAGAGACCCGCCGTAAGGTCAGTACGCGTCAGCGAGGGCGCGATAGCATTGACGCGCACCTTGGGAGCAAATTCAGCCGCCAGCGCCAGAGTCAACCCTGCCACGGCTCCCTTCGCCATACTCATCGAAGCATGAAGTGGAAATCCCTGGAGGGCCGCAACACTGGAGAAAAGAACTACCGCAGCTACTTCCGGGCTCTTTTTGAGCGCCGGCAAAGCCGCCTGAACCGCGAGCGCGCCAGCCATTGCATTGACCCGGAAATCATTCAAGAAATCGTTCTCGGTAAGACGTTGGAGGCTGCGCAAGTTAATCGTGCCAGCGGCATAAACGAGACCGGCCAAAGGCTCTCCCGCCGCTTCAGTCACGCGGGAATAGAGCGAGGTGTCCGACACCTCGCCGGTCGTGAAGCTAGCTCCAAGCTCGGCCGCTAGGGTTGATAACTTGTCTCGGTTCCGCCCCGTCAAATGGATATCGTACCCACGCGCTCGAAGAAATCTTGCGGTGGCAGAACCGATACCCCCCGAGCCGCCATAAATCAATACTTTGCGTGCCATCGACAAACCTTGTTACATAGCTTATGTAGATAAAAGCTTAGCTGTTCAGCAAGTCCCTAACTTGCTCGCACACCTGATCGACCGCCTGTCGCAGAACCTTTCAAGGAGGCAGAAACAAGTCCTACACATCTTTCGTCTCGCCCCAGATTAGGAAACCGATAGCCAGACCCCAAACTACAGTCACGATACAGCCAGCAATGAAGATCTCGATATCGCTCATGACTTTGCCCCCCTTCCGGCGACCAGCATTGCTCCTAGAGAGAGAATCGATGGCACCCAGAGGCCGACAAAAATACCTTCCTGCTTTTGCCCAGAGAACCATAGATAAACTGACAAGAAGAAAGAGATCAGCGCGGCAAGGCAGAATAGCGCTTTGCTCCAGTTTAAATTCGACATTTGCCCCTCCTCGTCCGTGAACTTTAATTTTGTAAGCGAACTGCCGTCGATAATAGCAATGCCGATGCCAGCCATGTTCTGTGGCCGCGATATCAATTTATGCAGGACCAATTCAGACTTTTTTGCGCTGTGTCTGAGAAAAGGCTTTAGGATGACACAACCGGGCGTCTCAGTGACTGTCTCCCGGCTGTCTCAAGTGAGTCGCTTCGCAAACCTCGCCAGCGGGATTCCGCTCGAAAGCAACAGCCCTCAGCTACTTCATTGCAAACGATTATCTCCAAATTGAGCAACAGGAATAATGCCATCGTCAGACTGGCATTACGCTTGCGTTGCTGCGTGGTAGGCACAACAGAACACATGAAAGCAGAGCTTATCACCGTTAAGTTCGGTGGTAAGGGAACCGCATTAATGCATTGAACCAAGGAGCGGCGAATGAAGTTCCTAGATAAACCGCATGAGTGGCGAGGTGGAATAAGCAACTCGGAAGAATTCAGCGAAAACTATCTGGAGGAGCTTCAGAAGGCGCCGCGAGAGTCGCCATCGAGCGAGAGCGATATCGAGGAGGCGGAGGATTTTGAAAAGGAAAATGCGGACAGCGCGCTGAATCCGATCGCGTTGTATATGCGCGATATTGGCCAGATCAAGCTGTTGAAGCGCGAGCAAGAAGTCCTTCTTGCCAAACAGATCGCAGCCGGACGCAGGACGATATTCGAGGCGACATTCTCTGTGCCGCTGGCCGTCGATAAATTACTCGAATTGGGCCAGGCAGTGGCGCAGGGGGAATTGGAGGTAGCACAAGTGCTAGAGCCTCCAAACGAGGAGGTTCAACCAGCCAATCCCCAATTGGACCGCAAGAACTTCTTAAGACAAATGCGAGCATTGAGCGGATTGGCAAAAGCACTGAGACAGACAGAGGGTAAGACAAGAAAGTCAACGAAAAGCCGGGGAAATGGCTTTGATCCAAAGGCTCGGACTACTGCAAAAATCATTGACTCAATCGACGCGGTCGGTTTTTCCTCCGGGCGTTTGGCAGAGATCGTGCGCGAAATTAAGGAGCAAAGCGAGCGCCTACTCTCTCTGGCCGCCACGGGCGGAGGTGCGGCGGCTCTAGCCCGAGAGCTTGAAAAAAGTCTTGGCCTCTCAGTGAAAGAACTTATTCCTCTCAACCAAAAAATCCGTGCAGGCGAGAATATGGCGGCAGCAGCCAAAAAACAGCTGACCGAGTCAAATTTACGTCTTGTGGTGAGTGTGGCCAAGGCCTACCTAAACCGCGGACTCAGTTTCCTGGATTTGATTCAAGAGGGTAATCTTGGGCTCATGCGCGCGGTCGAAAAGTTCGATCATAGCTACGGCTTCCGCTTTGGCACGTATGCGATGTGGTGGATTCGCCAATCAATCACTCGCGCGATTGTCGAAACCGGTCATATGATTCGAATTCCAACCCACCGGATCGAATCGCGAAACAAAATTCTACGCAACGCTAGGGAGTTTCGCCGCAGGTGTGGCCATGAGCCCAGTTTAGAAGAATTGGCCCATGACACAGGATTGTCGTTGGAAGAGATCGTTGGTTTTCTGCAAGGCCAGGGAGAACCTTTGTCACTGGAGACTCCAGTATTCGAGGATGATACAGTTCTGGGAGATTTCCTTGAGGACAAAACCACGCCAAGGCCAGATGCGGTTGCGTTTGAGAGCGAAGAGATCCGTGAATTCAAGAAAGCCCTTGGCATTCTCGGGCCGCGCCAAAACGTGATCATAAGCCGTCGTTTTGGCATCGGGCTGGAGCGCGAATACACCCTCGAAGAAGTCGGAGAAATGTTTAACCTAACACGAGAGCGCGTGCGCCAGCTCGAGCAAAACGCGCTGCGTTCGCTGCGGCGCGGTCAACATTCAGCCCAAAGAACTCACAAGGAGCAAACCGACCAAGATCGTTGAGGTTTGGAAAAGAGTCGCAACCCCAGGTTCGGACTAAGGCAACCAATCAGCGAGCGATTCGTATCATTGCTCGTCGGGCCCCCAATCGTAGTCACCAGCGCAGCCCAACTAGCATAAAACGTGCTGGCTGACGCGTTAGCGTTGATTAAGTTTGACATATAGCTGGGAAAATTTTGAGGGGCGGTCAGGCGCCAGAGAATCGCGCTGCGCTTGAGAAACACGGGACGCCTTGCAGCTCGGCATAACATGGCGCAGCCGCAGCGATCGCGACATTTCGGGCAGGCCTCACGCTTGGACTCCTTGTTGCTGAGAGGGACGCCACCCGGGCTTTCTAAAGACGAGCTGCGAGCAACCGATGTGGCGTTCCGCGAACCCCGCTTCGCAATAAACGAAATAATAAATCCAAGTGCGAAAGAACTCTTCGGGGAATCCCAGAGCCTTCACTTCAGCAAGCTTCGAGACGAACGTGTCGTGCCAGCAGCGCAGCGTTCGCGCGTAGTGGTGGGTGAAGTCTTCCATGTCCGAAAGAGATAGATCCGTGGCGCGTTGGATCGCTCGCTGAATCGAGCCTAGCGTCGCCAGATCGCTGCCCGGAAAAATGCGGGCCTGTATGAAGTCGACTTCCTTACGGCGGCGTACGTTGTCCTGATCGGGATGCGTGATGACTTGAATGGCGAGAATCCCGTCGGGCTTCAGCAGGCGGCTAAGCTGGCCGAAGTACGTTTCATAGAAGCGGTGGCCCACGGCCTCGATCATTTCGACCGAGACGGCTTTATCGTAACGACCTGTGACGTCACGGTAATCCTTGAGAAGAATCTCGATGCGATCGGCGGCCGAGCTGGCCTTGGCGCGCGCGTTCGCTAGGGCGAACTGCTCTCGCGAGATCGTGACTGCGGTGACTCGGCAGCCGGTGGTTTCGGCGGCGCGAACCGCCAAGGCACCCCAGCCGCAGCCGATCTCCAGCAAGTGATCGGTGGGACGGAGCTCGAGCTTCTCGAGCAGCTTGTCGATCTTCGCCAGAGAGGCCTTCTCCAGCGAGATCTCGGCTGTTTCGAACCAAGCGCAGGAGTACGAAAGCGTGGTATCAAGGAAAATCCGGAAGAACTCGTTCCCCAGGTCGTAGTGTTCGTGAATATTGCGTCGGCTGCCCGAACGCGTATTCGAACGAAGCCGATGGCAGAGGCGTAACCCCCATCGAACGAGCATTGGACGCGACGCGTCCAAGCGCTCACAAACCTCGGTATCGCGAAGCAGGCCCCGGAGCAAATCGATGAGCCTATCGCACTCGACGTCCGCCGATACGAAGGAGTCGGCTGCACCCAGATGCCCGAAGAACACGAGACGAACGTAGAAGCGAGGGTTTACAACCTTAACGGAAATCGGCGGAATGGCCTTGTTTCCGAAGTGTGTGACGCCCCAGGCGTCTTCGAACTCCAAGTGGAGCGTGCGTAATTTAGCCAACCTGCGATGCACGAAACTTCTGCAGAGGCCTGACAACCGGGTCGGGCGCGGTATGTCCAGGTAGGCGATCGTCGTGTTCATGGTCCAGTTCCTTCAAGAGTGCTTCCGAAGCCTCTTCGGCGCTCCGAAGCCCGTCTTCGTGAAATCCATTGCTCCAATAAGCGCCGCAGTAGTAAGTTCTCCTTCGACCGAAGATCTCCATGCGCTCCTTCTGAGCCGCGCGCGCAGCGGCGTCGAAAATGGGATGCCGGTATTCGATCGTGCAGAGGATCTTGGAGGGGGCGAAGAACACACCCGAACTCTGGGCGTTGAGGCTTACCAAGTATTCGACCTCGCTGTCGAACTCTTGGACCGTATTCATGTGGTAGGTGATCAGCCCTTCCGGGCGATCGGCGGCAAGCCAGTAATTCCAGCTCGCCCAAGCCAAACGGTTGCGCGGCAGGACCGAGGTGTCCGTGTGCAATGTCACCGTGTTGTTCCCGTAACGGATGGCGCCAAGGATTGACCGCTCCTCGGGCGATGGATCCGACAGCATGGCCAGGGTCTCGTCGCTATGGGTGGCGAAAACGACGAAGTCGTGATGCTCAACGGAACCTCGCTCGGTTCGGACTTCGATGCAGTTCGCTAGGCGCCTCACCGACTGAACGGCGCAGCCAGGTAGGATCGTGGCTTTCAGCCGAGAAGCCAAGGCTCGCACGTAGGTGCTCGAACCTCCTTCGACGACCCGCCAAGGTGGTTGTTTGCGGAACTTTAAGAAACCATGGTTTTCGAAGAAGCGGGCGACGAACTCGATGGGCATCTCGTCAACGGCCGCGCGGTCAGCTGACCAAATCGAGGCCACTAACGGATGCAGATAGTGGCGGGCGAAGGTTTCGGAGAATCCTTCGCGAGCCAAGAACTGTGACAATGATTCGCCTTCGGAGGAAGTCGCTTGGGCAATGCGAGCCGCCAGTCGGTTGAAGCGCAGCGACTCTCTAAGCATCCTCCAAAAAGAGGGTCGCACCAGGTTGCGCAGTTGGCTGAAGACGGTGCGCAGGGTCTCTCGGCAATATTCGAGCCCCGCCGCGTCGTCCCTCACGCTCAACCCCATCGTGGTTGGGCGGGAAGGCACGCCGAGTTCCTTGAGTAGGCGAGTGAAGCGTGGATAGGTCCGCTCGTTGAAGACGATGAACCCGGTGTCCACGCGTGCCGCTCCCGCGTCCACCGTGTGTGCGTGGCCGCCGAGGCGCGCATCCTTCTCGTAGATCGTGACCTCGCAGCGGTCTTGAAGGCGCCACGCGCAGCCCAAGCCGGAGATTCCGGCTCCGATGATCGCGACTCGGGGGCGGCCACTCGGCGAAGATACGCTCATGGGACGGCCCTCGGTAATTCGCCAAGGACGAAATTTCGAATTTCCTGAGGGCCGATTGCACGGTCGATTCCGCCCAGTTGGTCGAGCCTCGCCAGGAGAAGGGTGTATCCTTCCCATCCCAAGTGTAAGTCGCGATTCATATCGAACTCCTCGAAGACGGCTTCGGTCAGTTCTAGGGCGATGACCTCCCTTAACGAGCGCTCAATGCCCTGGCCCCATTGGCTCGATTCGGTGAGCAAGACGGAACCGACCCACGGCACTAGGGGAAGGAGCGCATCGTCTTGGCCCGAAGACCGGGCTTCGAGCGCCTCGGCATGTATAGCTCTTTTCAAATCACCCACTCTTCTTGTCAGCAAAATACTTTGGGGAATGCAATTGAACTGATTGCCTGAGTCCCTGCGGATCAGAACGAAATTCAACCTCAATCCAAAGAGCCATTGATTGCCTATGTGTCATATTCCGTGACTAACCAACCGGAACTAGCGCAATACGCAAACTAGACTTCCGCCCTCCCCCCTCTTTCGTGCGCGGCGATACGCGCGATATAGGCCTTGCTGTCGAATTTGCGCGAAGTGCTGGCGTAGGACATGTAGCGAATCTTGCCGTACACCTGCCGTTCCGGTCCCCACGCTCGGTCATGTTTCCCAACAATGGCCCAGGCGATACCAGCGTAGCCGTTGGGATCGCGGCCATCCAACTCGTAGCGGTCGTTGAGGCGCACCGCGATTTCGAATGCTTGCGCCGGCGATGGGCTCCATTCAAGAATTTTTTTCGCCCAGTACATGCGCAGGTAGCCATGCATCCAGCCGGTTAACACCATCTGCTTTTGCGCCGCATTCCAGAGCGGATCGTGTGTCTCGGCGTTTTCCAGCTGCTTTTCTGAATAAACGTATTGTCGCGCGTCGCTCGCATGCTGGCGCAAAGTCCGATCGGCCCACGGCTCGCTCGCATCGAAGCTGTCATACTTTGGATTGAAACGAACGAAGTTGACCGCCAGCTCGCGCCGCACGATGAATTCTTCGAGAAACGCCCTGCGATCGATTTCGGGCGCCTTGGCTTCGCGTACCGCCAGAGCCACATGATGCGGCCCGATCTGGCCGAAATGAAGATAGGGGGATAACTGGCTCGTGCCGTCGATGTCGGGATGGTTGCGCTGGGTCGCGTAGCCCTTGAGCCGCCGCTGCAGGAATCGCTCTAGCGTTTTTTTCGCCTGAGACTCGCCGCCGGCCAAACCTGCCGCCGCCGAGACCGAGCGATCGATCGTCATGCCGTCGAGTGAAACCGTCAGTGGATCTATGGACTCGACTCCTTGGTGTGGAATCCAACGCTGTCGGGCCGATGGATTAGAGAGCGGCTTCAGAAATTGCGGCAACAGCGCGTGTATTTTCGGCCGAATCGTGCGTGCCGCGTAGTGTTCCTTGCCCAGCAGTCGAGTCGGCACGATCACATCGGCATCGACGGTCCAGAATGGCACCGTCATCTTGCCCGCCGCATGGCGCCTGCCGGCTTCCGCGCTGCGCAAGGGGTTCTCTTCGCTGATCACCAGGCAAGGTTTAGCGAGCGCACAGAACTTATAAATATCATGGTCCGGATCACGACTGAGGACGAAGCCGACTCGCCGTTTTCGCAATCCCGCAACGATGTCGGCGATCCCCGCGAGCATGAACTGGTAATGGCGCAAGTTGGCGTGGTGCGCATCGGCGCGCAGGCGAAAGAATACCACCGCTGGCTTGCCTAGCGCGTTGGCGGCATCGATGGCGCAATTTAGCGCCGCGTTATCGAAACTGCGCTGGGCGCGCTGCATCCAATAGAGGACGCAACTCCCTGCGTCATCGAGCGCGGCGTCATTTCTAACCGTGATCCGAGCGTCGGTCGCAAATTGATCGAGTAATTTTGCCATTGGATTATCCAGCAGCTCGCTCTAATTTTTTTCGCCCGACTCGGCAATGGTGCCGATCCGGCGCAGCATTTTCCCAAAGATTAGCTTGTGCACAGGATAAAGTGCATACCAGTAAACCAAACCGCCCAGCCCCAGGGGATCGAAAATCGCGGTCTGCCGAATCAGCGAGGAATATCCTCGCGGCTCGACTGCAAATTCAAGCCACGCCCGTCCGGGCAATTTCATCTCGGCGCGCAGGCGCAGCTTGCGATTCATTTCGAACTGCTCGACGCGCCAAAAATCGAGCGCGTCACCCACAGCCAACTGCTCCGGATCGCGCCGGCCGCGGCGCGTTCCGACTCCGCCGCATAGAAGATCGACGAATCCTCTAATTTGCCAAAGCCGGTTGCCATAGTACCAACCATGCGCGCCGCCGATACGACGAATCGGCGCGAAGGCGCTTTCCACAGAAGCTTTCACAAGTTGTGTTCTCGAATCGATAATCCGATTGCCTAGGCGCGCCCCACCCCAGGACTCTCGCAGACCCGCCGACGACAACGCGTCGGACCACCGCGTCGCGGCAAATTCGTGGTCTTCGTTTTGAATGGCGCGCTCGATCATTGCGTGCAAACCCATCGGCTCGAGCGCAAACAAATTCAGCGCCGCGGGATCGTTAACCACCGTCTGGTTGCGGATGCTGTCAATCAGCTTGCGGCCGACGCGGGCATAAACGGGGGTGACCAAGCCCAACCACAAACTGGACGGTCTTGGCGTCAGTACTGGCACTGAGATCATCCAACGCTTGAGCCCACGCTGACGCGCATACTCGGTCATGATGTCACGGTAGGAAACCCGGTCCGGACCGCCGATTTCGATCACGCGACTTTCATCGACAGGCAAGTCCAGCGCGAGGACCAGGTAAGCAACCAGATCTTCGATGCCGATGGGCTGCGCCTCCATGGCGACCCAGCGCGGGCAAATCATGACCGGCAAGCGTTCGACCAAGGCGCGGATGATTTCGAAGGAAAGACTCCCCGAGCCAATCACGATCGAGGCGCGAAATTCGAGGACCGGGATTTTTGCCGAGCGCAGTATTTCGCCAACCTCTTGGCGGCTTCTTAAATGAGGGGAAAGCAAACCTTCGCCTAGTCCGCCAAGATAGATAATTCGCTGAATCCCCGCGGCCTCGGCGGCGCGAGCAAAGTTGAGCGCGGCCTGCTTGTCCTTTTCTTCAAACGAAGCCGCGTCACCCATCGAGTGGACCAGATAATAGGCCGTATGAATTCCCACCATTGCGACTTTCAAGGAATCCGCATTCAAGCAATCGCCCGTGACAATTTCAGTGGAGGACACCACCCGGCCCTGCAAACGCTCCGGGCTGCGCGCGAGACAGCGTAGCGGCTGTCCGAAGCTCTCCAAGGCGCGTAACAAGCGCCCGCCGACATAGCCGGTCGCGCCCGTTAGAAGTATTCTTTCATTCGGTTTCAAATCGGTTAAAGATTTTTCAAAATCCCGGGTAAGAACATTTGCATGCCTTCTCTTTATCCTAGTTCAAACACCTTCAGGTAATTTTTGAAATAATCTTAGCGAGGCGGCGCTGCTTTTTGTTGACGCCTACAAAAGAGCCTTAACGTCAGCTCCTCCCGCTCGACTCCAGTCCTGCGCTAGCTCTGCGATAATTGTGTGTGTCGTTGTCAGGACTACGGCGCCGCGTTCCATGCGCCGTTGTGCCACCCGTTGCGCCACAGCGGACCACATACCCGCGGCATCCATGACGGCTTGGACTTCATAGCCTTGACGGACCGCGCTGGTCGCCGGGTGAATCAGACAAGTCTCGAATGTAATGCCCGCCATCACCACCTGAAGGCGCCCCGAGGCACGCACCGCTGCCAGGACACGCGGATCGTCCCAGGCATTGATGATCCCCGTCCGACGGATCCGACCGTTGAAAGCATCAGGGATAGCGTCTTCCAACTCCGGCATCATCGCCCCTTGAACTTGATCTTCTTGACAACTCGTTACAACCACCGGAACTTTTAAAGCATTGGCGGTCTTCGCAAGGGTTACGACATTTCGCCGTACCGACGGCCAATCGATTCCCGGCATCATCTCCATGGCGCCGATTTGGTAGTCCATCAGAAGGAATAGTGATTTCTCTGCTGTGAACTGGTCACTGCCATAGCTCATTAATTCACCCCCCTCTGTGCAAGTTAAGTATATTTATCTTAAATGTTCTTATGTTATAAATAACAAACAATAAAACTTGGCTGTTTCAAGCCCTTTGAGAGATTTGGCATGAAAAAAGCGACTCAAAACCGACCGATCTCAAAGCATTTCTTCCTGAGCAAGTGGACCGCCGTCGCTCCGCTCGATAGCGAAAAGCACTTCCTCGCCAAGGATGTGTTGCACAAAGGCGATGCTACCTACGCTTGCCTCCTGGAAGCGGTGCACACCAAACGGCTCGTCGAAGTCGATTGGCGCGACTTGAAAGACGGCCGCCGATGGTTACGAGGATGGCGTTGACTGTGTGAATTTCCCGGCACGGCTACGGTTTTCGTTTTAGCACTGATGCCCTGTGGTGGATTCGCCAGTCGATTGCGCGAGCACTCATCGAAACAGCCCAAACCATTCGCATTCCAACCCATCGGGTCGAGGCGCGCAAAAAAATCCTAAGGCTCGCCAAAGATTTCAAGCGAAGATCCGGGCGTGACCCGCCACAGAGGCAAAACAGCCGATCAAAGAAATCATCGGCCTTCTCCAAAGCCACGGCGAACCGCTATCATCGGACACACCGGTTTTCGACGATGCTTCCGTCTTAGGCGATTTCCTTGAAGACAAACGTGTACCGCAGCCGGATGTCATCGCGATGGAGAGCGACGAAGTCAGAGGATTCAAGAAAGCGATAAAAAGGGATAGGGATTTTGCGCCCGCGCTTGAGCGTCGTGTTAACGCGCCGTTTCGGTATCGGGCTCGAGCGAGTACACGCTCGAAGAGGTCGGACAGATGTTCAATATCATCCGCGAGAGGGTGCGCCAGCTAGAACAAAACGCACTGCGCGCCCTACGGCGCGTGAAAAACTAGGGCGACTTGGCTGGACCGTCAACGCCGCGGCAGGTCTTTGATCGCGTCGTTCAGATAACTCTGATCGACGTATCCTTGCTGATCGAGGAAGCCTTTTTTCGCCGCGATCCACAGCGAGCCGTAGCCAAAAGTTTTGCTCGAAGAACCGTAATAAACCTTCGGTTTGTCCTGCGCTCGCACACTGCCGGCCAAAAAGCCAATGACGAATAGAGCGACGAACAGGGCTTTCACAACAGGCATCGGAGCAATCCTCGGTCGTTGATTACGGATGGACGGTTTCCAAGAACCAATCGGTGGGAATCTGATGACCGACGCCTTTGGCTTTTGCTTCTTCAAGCACAGCAGCACCGACGGCAGCGAATTGCAGCCCAATGCCAATGTTGTTGAGAAAACAGGTCGACTCTTTCGCATTGGCGCGCCCTTGCGCTTTCCCAACGCAGAGATCGCGCAGCTCGGGTGCGGCCAGCCAGAACGGTTGTTCGACTTCCACCTCGTGGGCCTTCTCCGGGCCCTTCTTAATAATGTCGATGGCATCGTGGGCGTGGATGCCTTCGTCGCCGAAGCCGGCGATGTAATTTTCCGGCGCGTGCTGATGGGCGTGAATCACCAAGCGGTCCATCTTGCGAATGGTCTCGTCGCCCAACTCCGGCACGCGCACACAGGTGAAGTGGATGCCGGGCTTGACCCAGGCCGGATCGACCACGCGCGACAGCGAGTTGGTGGTCGCGGCGATGATATCGGCGTTGTGAATCGCCGCCGCAGGACTGTCGACCGCGACCACTTCGGCGGAAACTCTCGCTTGGACTTCTTTTACAAACGCTTCGCGGTTGGCCTTGGTCGGGCTAAAAACGTTGATGCGTTTGAGCGGGCGCACCGCGCACATGGCCGGCACATGACTGCCGGCCTGCCACCCGGATCCGAAGAGCGCCATGGTCTGCGAGTCTTCGCGCGCCAGGAAACGCGCCGCCAGCGCGCTGCTCGACGCCACACGCATGCGCTGCACCACACCGTCGGGAAACATCGCCAACGGCTCGCCGGTGACGGTCGAAAACAGCATCACCACACCGACATATTTGTTTCCCGGCGCTGCGGCAATTTTGGTTTTGATGATGCGGTTGCCGGTCTGATTCCAGCGAATGATGTCGGAGTTGATGCGCATGGCGACGATGGGCGGATCGTAAAGCCCCGCTTCCATGGACTTAAATGCGTAGACCCCGGCTTCACTAGGAGAGGGCAAAACCAGATCGGTGCGCGGCCGATTGATGGCCTTGCCCTGCTGCCAGCTCTTGTAAGTTTTTTCTAAGGCATCGATACAGGTTTTGATCGACAGAAACGATTCGATTTCTTCGTTGCTTAGGATGAGCATGGCAGCTGCATATCAAAGCCGGTTCGCAACGGTCAAGAAAAACCTTGGTGGCAAACCATAGAAGATCACATGTAAGGTTCGTTTACACTCTCACAGCCTAGCTAAGACACTAGAGACTCACGAACAATTCGCAACTAGGAGTTTCTGCCTAGAGAATCTGTTCAATTTGTTTACAAAAATGCAGTTTTTTCGCACCGACGAGAATCAGTCTAACAACTGAGAATTGCAGCATTCTTACAAAGACGGGGCTCGGGCACCCTTTTTGCTCAATTCTTTCTATAAAGCGTCATTTCACATCAAAACTAGCCAAAGTTCTCAGTGTAGCCACTGAAAAACCGTCACCAAAACTGCAAGGAGGACAACATGAAGAGAGCATTTATTGATTTTGCACGAGCGGCGACGCTGTCAAGCACAGTTGCGTTATTGCCATTAAACGCGCTGGCCGCGCCCATCACTTTTTCGGTAGGCGGCGACAATACTACGGCCTCGATTCAAACAACTGTGGACAATTTCCGTACAGCGGTAGGCAATCCCAACAACGGCAACACTCCTGGGCCTCTGGCCGGCGGACGGCGCGAGATCAATTGGGACGGCGGCGGCGCAGCGACCACCGTATCAGGAACTCCTTTTAATGGGTTCCAAAATATTCGCGGCGCGTTGTTTACGACACCCGGAACCGGTTTTACCCAGGCGCCACCGAGCGGACTAGCGACCCAATTTAGCAATGCAAACTATTCGACCGCGTTTGGTGTATTTAGTCAGCAGCGGCTATTTACCGCAAACGGCAGCACCATCACCGATACGACGTTTTTCATTCCGGGAACCAGCGGCGCAACCCCGGCGACAGTAAGTGCTTTTGGCGCAGTATTCAGTGATGTCGATCTGAACAACATCACCAAGATCGATTATTTCGATGCCAACAACAACCTGCTGACGAGTGTTTTTGTGCCCGCTGGCAGCACCAGCACCGCAAGTCTTTCCTTCGCGGGAGTAGCCTTTAACGCGGGCGAGCAGATCGGGCGAGTCCGAATCACAAGTGGCAATACCGCGCTTGGCGCCAACGCCAATGACAGCGCAGTAGACAATATCGATGTGGTCGTAATGGACGATTTTATCTACAGCGAGCCAATCGCGAGAGTTCAAGGCGTGCCGGAGCCAGCCGCCGCGACCTTGGTGATGCTGGGTTTCTTAGCCTTGGCCGGCCTAGGTACGCGCAAGCCTCGTTAAGTCAAAAAAACTTTTCGTAACAAGAGCCCCGGTTGTGTTGCAGCCGGGGCTTTTTAGCTTTCCGGTAGGATCGGTTCGACGAATTCCCTGCGCACATAGCCAGTCGAGCCATCTTTTTCACAGCGCACTTTCAACCAACTTCCCGCTTCCCCGATTACAACCAGTCGCGCTCCCGGCTCAATGGCTTCTCCCTTGGGTGCACTATGTTGCGGCTCACTCCTGAGGCCGATTTCATGGGCCGCTTGTAGCACGGTGCCGGGAGCTGGAAACGCCGGTTTCGCCGGGCGAGTTTTAACGGCGCTGACCACAACGGTGGCCGGCGCCGAAGCTTCGGGCACGCGGCGCGACTCGCCCGGCCCGCCCGCTGTGGCTTCCCTTGCAGGTGCCTTACTATCGCTTTCCCGCTCGCCTATCGGCAGGGGCATACGAATCGCCAATTCGCCGGTTCCTGAAGAAGGCGGCGCGCTTGCGGATTTTTCCGCTATTGCCACAGCCGGCGCTGTCTCCCCGTGGCGCTGCGCGTTGGCGCGGTCGGGGATTTTGGTGTTTAGCGGTCCGAGCCATAGCAAGACGGCAACAAGATTGATCGCCACGGCATAGAAAAGCCGACGCGGGCCCGACCCCGACCTCTTGATGGCGCTACCGCGAGCTAGCTCGCCCAAGGTCCGATCATTGCCACCTTCCTCGTTAGCAAACATCCCTCGGATTGCCTGCGCCTCGCTGCTGGAGCCAGGAAGACGGTCCTTCGGCTGACTGAGCATCGCGTAAGGATTGTCCCCTAGTATCGGACAATCCAGCGGTTGGCCAACCAACAGGCGCCGCAGCAGCCTTTGGTACGCCCAGGTTTTATGCTGATCACCCTTTTGCAAAGCGGCCTCGAAGCCGCGGCGAAAAATTTTTGCCACAACTTCTCGCTCGGCATCGGTAAAGTTGATGTGCTCACGTAGGCGATCGATCTCAGGCTCGAAATCGATCGGGCCCGACGCGGTAACGCGGTCTAAAAGGTCGCAAAGGTTCCGGTAGCGATCGATGGGATCGGCGAGCGCGGGACCTGCAAGCGGGTTGTGAGTCGACTCTTTGCTTCCTGCGTCGAGCTGAGTCTCCACCTGCTGGCAACCAGGGTCTTTGGTGGCCGAGGGTTTCACAGCTGAAAGGTTATAAGCGCATGGAAACAATCATGTCAACCCACCCCTACCCACCCCTTTGCAGGCAACCTACGACATAGCGTATCATCGCAGACCACAAAGCCATCGTGCATAACTCAAAAGGAGGATTGAGCATGCTGTCACAAATACGCATCTACACGATCAATAAAGGTGAGATGGATAACTTCATCGCCCATTTCAAACAGGACATCGTGCCGCTGCACGAACGGCTCGGCATCCCGATTGTCGGCACCTGGGTCAACCGCCCGCAGAATGAGTTCATCTGGGTGCGCAGCTACAAAGACAAAGCCGACATGGAAGCCAAGGGCAAAGCGTTCCAAGGCGAGGTCGCCAAAGCCGGCATCAAGCTCGGCACCACGGTCGCCAAGATGGAAGTGCGCGAAGTGGAGTCGGCACTTTAGTCAGAAGTCCACAATCCGAGAATTGTCGCCAGGGTGGGGGCCCACCCTGGCTCTTTAATTGAGCGGCAAGAACAACTCTTCCACAGCCATCTTCTTGGCCATCAAGCCTTGATCCAACGAGTAGCCGACGAAGCGTTCCAGGTTTGCGCGGTTCTGCTCTAAACCGTAGGGCCACGGGTCGGAGCCCAAAAGCTTCTCTTCTTCTTCGAAGGCTTGTCTGCCCCAGGCGAGCCAGGACCAGTTGGGGTCGGCATAGAACTCGCGGCAGATGCGCTTCGCGTCGCCAAACGCTTTGAATAAGCTCTGGGCTGCTTCGGGATACTTCTTCAACACGTCATCTTTAAAAGCAACCACGTGCATGATGGGGAAAAAGCCGTTCTTCTGGTAGTAGCGCAGATCGGCGGCTTTGGGATCATCGAAGAGACGTTTGATTTTCTTTGAACCGCGCAAGACCGGCTTGGGCGGATGGGGCGTCATCATCGCATCGATCTCGCCCCGCTCCAACATATCGCCGACGTTGGCGCTCTCCGAGAGTTGCTCGATCTTCACGCCCTTCTCGGGGTCGAATTCGATGTTGTCCTTTTTGCTCAGCAGCCAGTGAATCTTCCTCCAGGGGACGTCGAACTCGCTCTGCAAATCGCCCTTGGACAAAGTTGCCAAAGTATTTTGAAAACTGTGCAAGCCGACTTTCTTGCCAATCAAATCTTTCGGTTCTTTGATACCGGCGTCGACGTTGATCCATGCCTGCGAGTGGCTGAACAGGCGGCGCGGAAAAACCGGAATCGCGGTGAACGGCATGGCGCGGCTCTTGGCCATCAGATAGGACGACAGCGACAGCTCGGCGACATCGAAGTCGCCCTTTTGCAGCATGCGCTCGTGGCGATCTTCGCCGTCACGCTGCCGGTCCGACTGGCCGACGATGAGGACGTTTAGATCGATGGCTTCCGCTTGCACCGTGCCGTCGAAAAAAGGCACGTGGCGGTCATAGTGCGAAAGGGCGATGGTAATTTTTGGTTTGGCCATCGGGATA
>Ga0194131_10002806_pt1 | contig 28234 bp, 22 predicted proteins | sample TA2KigO120mmetaG_FD_148631 | JGI IMG/M metagenome (GOLD analysis project Ga0194131, IMG submission 148631) | Freshwater microbial communities from Lake Tanganyika, Tanzania - TA2015053 Kigoma Offshore 120m | ecosystem: Environmental > Aquatic > Freshwater > Lake | place: Tanzania: Lake...
ATGCTGCATCCGTAACGTGCCGTCCTTCGTGGACAAGCTCGATGCAAAGGTCGAGGTTCCGGGCGTGGGTACCCTGACGGTCGACACGGCTTATGGGGGCGACAGCTTTGTGATCGTCGATGCCGAGGCGCTCGGCTTTTCCATTCGCCCCGATGAGGCCCGCGATATCGCGGAAACCGGCACGAAGGTGACCAAGGCCGCGAACGAGCAGCTTGGCTTCAGGCATCCCCTCAATCACGAATGGGACCACATTTCTTTCTGCCAGATATGCGCCCCTGTCTCGAAGGTCGATGGCGTCCTGACCGGCGCGAATGCAGTGTCCATTCGCCCCGGAAAGGTAGATCGGTCGCCGACGGGGACTGGCTGCTCCGCGCGAATGGTGCTGCTTCATGCGAAGGGCCAGATGAGAGTTGGAGATCGTTTCGTCGGGCTGTCGATCATCGGCTCGCGCTTCGACTGCAGCATCGAAGGGGAGGTCATGGTCGGCAGCAAACGGGGCGTGATTCCGACCGTGGCCGGCACCGCCTGGATCACCGGGACGCATCAGTACATGCTCGATCCCGGCGATCCCTATCCGGCCGGCTATCGGCTGTCGGACACTTGGCCGCAGCCGAAAACCTGATCGCCTGCCAAGGCCGCTGAATGCCGCCGGATGGTGGTCGACCGCACCCTCTTAACCTTCTGAGAAACGTTACTATTTTGTCATCGGCACTCCGCATCCCGGAGCGCTAATGAAACCCTTGCAAAACGCTCCTGTTGCCTTAAATCAGGGGCGCTTGCGGCCCCGGGACGGACGAGATTTTCTGGCGAAGGCCACCTCCGCCACGGCAGCCGCTATGCGACAGAGAACAACTACACGTCGGGGACCCTGGTCATGTCGGAAATGCTGTCGGTCCGGAACCTGAGCAAGCGCTTCGGTGCCATCCAGGCCGTCGATAACGTCTCCTTCACGGTCAAACGCGGCGAGGTGCTCGGCTTCCTCGGGCCCAACGGTGCGGGCAAGTCGACGACCATGAAGATGATCACCGGCTTCCTGGCGCCGACCGCGGGCACGGCCATCGTCTGCGACCACGACGTCACCCGGGACCCGGTCGCGGTGAAGAGCAAGATCGGCTACCTGCCCGAGGGTGCGCCGGCCTATCCCGACATGACGCCACAGGCATTCCTCAGTTTCGTCGGCGGCATCCGCGGCTACAGCGGCGCCAAGAAGCAGGCGCGTATCGAGCGCGCTGCCCATCTGCTGCACCTCGAGGGAGTGATGCAGCGGCCGATCGACACGCTGTCGAAAGGCTTCAAGCGCCGCGTCGGCTTGGCCCAGGCGATCCTGCACGATCCCGAGGTGCTCATCCTCGACGAGCCGACCGACGGCCTCGACCCCAATCAGAAGCACGAGGTGCGCACGCTGATCTCCAACCTCGCGAAGGACAAGGCGGTCATCATCTCGACCCACATCCTCGAGGAGGTAGACGCCGTATGCACGCGGGCCATGATCATCTCGCAGGGCCGCGTCGTGGTCGACGGCACACCGGACGAGCTCGCGGCGCGCTCGCGCTACCACAACGCCGTTTCGATCGTGCTTAAGGCACAGGTGATGCACAAAGTGGACGAACAGGTCCGCAAGCTGCCCATAGTGGCCGGGACCGAGCAGATCCAGGGTGAGGACGGGCTCGCCTGCCTCGTCGCCTTTGCCCATGGTGGCCAGCCGATCATCGCCGAGATCAGCCAGATCGCCCGCGACCCGGCGAACCAGGTCGAGGAGGTGCGCGTCGAGCGCGGCAGACTCGACGAGGTCTTCCGCACCGTTACCGAAGGCCGGAGCTGACCCATGCGCAACCTCTGCCATATCTTTTCGCGCGAGCTCGGCGGCTACTTCGCCACCCCGGTCGCCTACGTCTTCCTGGTCATCTTCCTCGGCATGGCCGGCGCCTTCACCTTCTATCTCGGCAATTTCTTCGACCGCGGTCAGGCCGATCTCAGCTCCTTTTTCGTCTTCCATCCCTGGCTCTACCTGATCCTCATCCCGGCCCTCTCCATGCGGCTGTGGGCCGAGGAGCGCAAGAGCGGCACGATCGAACTCTTCCTCACCCTGCCCATCTCCATCGCCGAGGCGGTGCTGGGTAAGTTCCTCGCCGCCTGGGCCTTCACCGGCATCGCGCTGGCCCTCACCTTCCCCATCTGGATCACGGTGAACCTGCTCGGCAGCCCCGACAACGGCGTGATCCTGGCGGGCTATATCGGCAGCCTGCTGATGGCCGGCGGCTATCTGGCGATCGGCGCAGCGGTCTCGGCCGCGACCAAGAACCAGGTCATCGCCTTCGTCGTCGCGGCGGCGCTGTGCTTCATCTTCACGGTCAGCGGCTCGCCCATCGTGCTCAACTTCTTCTCCGGCTGGGCGCCGCAGGCGATCGTCGAGGTCGTCGCCTCGTTCAGCTTCGTGGCACATTTCAACGCCATCACCCGCGGCGTCATCGACGGGCGCGACATCGTCTACTTCGGCACGCTGATCGCCGTCTTCCTCTTTGCCAACGCGGCCATCGTCGACCTCAAGAAATCGTCCTGAGCCATGAGCAATATCCCCTCCCTGACTCCCGCCTCGCCGTCCCGCCGCAACCTGCTCTCCCTCGGCGGGATCGTCCTTGCCCTGATCGTCTTCGTGGCGATCAACGTCGTCGCCAACCGGACGCTGTCGACGACGCGGCTCGACCTGACCGCTGACCGGCTCTTCACGCTTTCCGCCGGCACCAAATCGGTGCTGGCGAAGATCGAGGAGCCGCTGACCCTGCGCTTCTATTTCTCCGACAGGCTGGGCCGCGAGATCCCCAGCTACGCGGTCTACGCCACGCGTATCCGCGAGATGCTGCAGGAGTACCAGACCGCTTCGCGCGGCAAGATCAAGCTCGAGGTCATCGACCCGCGGCCGTTCTCCGACGAGGAAGACCGCGCCGTCGGCTTCGGCCTGCAGGGCGTGCCGGTCAACCAGGGCGGCGACCTCGTCTATTTCGGCCTTGCCGCCACGAATACGGCGGACAAGGAGGAGGTCATCGCCTTCTTCCAGCCGGAGCGCGAGCGCTTCCTCGAGTATGACCTGACCAAGATCGTCTACAACCTCACCATCACCAAGAAGCCGTCGGTCGGCTTACTGACCATGCTGCCCGTCACCGGCGACATGCGCCAGCGCCCACCCGAGCCCTGGGCGATCCATAGCCAGCTCAACCAATTCTTCGACCTGAAGATGATCGAACGCGACGCCGCCGCCATCCCGGCGGAGATCGGCGTGCTGATCGTCGCCCATCCGCAGAATCTGCCGGAGAAGACGCTCTACGCCATCGACCAGTTCGTGCTGCGCGGCGGACGGGCGCTGGTCTTCGTCGACCCGCACGCCGAGGGCGAGATGACGCGGCCCGGCATGGCGGCGCAGACCGGTCTCACCGCCTCGAATCTGAAGCCGCTGTTCGATGCCTGGGGCATCGAGATGGTCGAGGGCAAGGTCGCCGGCGACCGCCTCGCCGCCAGGCGGGTGAACGCTGGCACCGACACGCGCGTGCGCGCTGTCGACTATCTGGCTTGGCTCAGCCTGCGCGACGACGGGCACTTCAATCGCAGCGACGTCCTGACGGCCGAGACGGGCGTGCTGCAGCTGGCTTCGGCCGGGGTGCTCAAGGCGAAAGAGGGTGCGACCACCACCCTGACGCCGCTGGTGCGCACCAGCCCGCAATCGACCCAGATCGAGGTCGACGCCGTGAAGACGCAGCCTGATCCGGTGAAGATCCTCGCCGAGTTCAAGCCCGACAATCAGCCCTATATCCTGGCGGCGCGCGTCGCCGGCCCGGTGAAGAGCGCCTTCCCCGATGGGCCGCCGCCCGAGCCCAAGAAGGAGGGCGAGGAAGCGCCGGCGAACCCGGCCGCCGCCGCAACGCCGCCGGCCGAGGCGCTCAAAGAATCCAAGGTACCGGCCAACCTCATCGTGGTGGCCGATACCGATCTGCTCGAGGACCGCTTCTGGGCCCAGGTCCAGGAATTCTTCGGCCAGCGCATGATCATCCCGGCCGCCTCCAACGGCGATTTCGTGGTCAACGCGGTGGACAATTTGCTGGGCAGCGACGACCTGATCAGCCTGCGGACCCGCGGCATGTCGGCCCGGCCGTTCCTTACCGTGCAGGAGCTGCAGCGCGACGCCGAGCTCAAGTTCCGCGCCAAGGAGCGCGAGCTGACCGAGAAGCTGCGCGACACGGAGAAGAAGCTCAGCGAGCTGCAGAGCCAGAGCCAGCCGCAGGGTGAGGCGGGGCGTGCCATTGTCTCGCGCGAGCAGCAGGAGGCGATCGAGAAGTTCCGCGCCGACATGCTGGGCATCCGCCGCGAGCTGCGCGACGTGCAGCACGAGCTGCGCCGCGACATCGAGGCGCTGGACATGACCCTGAAGTTCGTCAACATCGGCCTGGTACCGATCCTCGTCGGCATCGCCGCCATCATCGTCGGCGTCGTGCGCGTCCGCCGCCGGGCCCCGGCGCGGCGCGCGGTGGCCGCCGGCACTGCCTGAGAAGGGAGAAGGTCGCATGAAGTCGTCGCATGTGATCGCGCTGGGCATCGTCGCGGCTGTGGCCGTGGGCGGCGCGGTGGCCGTCAGCCTGTCGGGCCCGGGCTCGAACACGCCCTCGGCCTCAGAGCGCGTGTTTCCCGCGCTGGCGGGCAGGATCAACGACGTCACCAGCCTGAGCGTGGCGCGCAAGGATGAAAGCGTCACCGTGACACGCAAGGGCGATGCCTGGGTGGTGCCGGCCAAGCACGACTATCCGGCCGCCTTCGACAAAGTCCGCCGCCTGCTGCTCGACCTCTCCGACCTGCGGCCGCTCGAGCAAAAGACCAGCTCGCCCGCCCTCTTCGCCTCGCTCGAGCTCGAGGATCTGTCGCAGGCCGACGCCAAGTCGACCCTGGTGACGCTCAAGGATGCCGGCGGCGGCGAGATTCTCGCGACCTATGTCGGCAAGCAGCGCTTCGGCCGCGGCACCGGCGGCGACGGCACCTATGTGCGCCGGGCCGGCGGCAACGAGACCTGGCTGGCCAAAGGCCGGGTGCAGCCGGATAAGGGCCTGCTCAACTGGCTCGACAAGAATCTCTCCGACGTGGCGCGCGAGCGCGTCGCGGCGATCACCGTGGTGCATGCCGACGGCGCGAAGGTCGAGGTGGCGCGGGAGAAGGTGAGCGACAAGAACTTCGCCCTGAAGAACCAGGTGCCGGAGGGCAAGAAGGTCAAGTCTGAGTGGGACATCAACAATCTCGCCTCGCCCTTCGAGCGGCTGGAGCTCGAAGATGTGCGGCCGCTCAGCGAGATCCTGGTGGTGGCCGGCGGGCCCTATGGCGAGATCACCACCTTCGACGGGATGATCGTGCGTGCCGACCTGGTCGAGGCCGACGCCCAGACCTGGGTGAAGCTCTCGGCGCGCTATCAGGCGCCGGCGGCCGAGCCCTCCGAGGAAGAGAAGAAGGAAGGCAAGCTGAAGAGCGCCGGCGAGGTGAAAGAAGAGGTTGAAGCTCTCAACGCCAAAGTGGCGGCGTGGGCCTACCGCTTGCCCGACTGGAAGACGGACAATCTGCGCAAAAAACTCTCCGACCTGGTCGAGGAGGAGAAGAAGGGCTCCTGACTGGCGCCGCCAAGGCGCGTCAAAAGCCATTTCACGTCGTGTCTAGAATATTGATCTAGACCGGCAATTTCCCGGCCTCATGTCCGGAATGTCTGTTATTTTACGTCGGCCGCGACCTGCAGCTTGAGAATGCGGCCGGGATTGCGCGGCGGCTCGCCCTTGGGGATCTTGTCGATCAGTTCCATCCCCGAGATGACACGGCCCCAGACGGTGTACTGGCCGTTGAGGTGCGAGGCCGGCGCGAACATGATGAAGAACTGGCTGTCGGCGCTGTTCGGGTCGTTGGTGCGCGCCGCGCCGATCGTGCCGCGGACGAAGGGCTCGCGGCTGAACTCGGCCGGCAGCTTGGTGCCCGAGCCGCCGGTGCCGTTGCCCTTGGGGTCGCCGGTCTGTGCCATGAAGCCGTCGATCACCCGGTGAAAGAGCAGCCCGTCGTAGAATTTCTGGCGCGTCAGCTCCTTGATGCGGGCCACATGCTTGGGCGCCAGATCCGGGCGCAGGATGATGGTCACCCGCCCGCCCTCGACGTCGAGGAAGAGCAGGTTCTCGGGGTCACGTGGCGCCTGGGCCGCAGCCGTTGTGATGAATGCCAGCGCGGCCAGCGCGCCGATCACAAAACGCTTCATGAAAGACACCTCAGGCCTGGATGTTGGCTTTCAGGCCGTCGCTGGCGACCTGCAGCTTCTTGATCTTGCCGGGGCTGCGCGGCGGCTCGCCCTTGGGGATAGCATCGACATGCTCCATGCCCGAGGTCACTTCGCCCCACACCGTGTATTCACCGTTGAGAAAGCTGCCATCGGCGAACATGATGAAGAACTGGCTGTCGGCGCTGTTGGGATCCTGGGCCCGCGCCGCGCCCACCGTGCCGCGCACGAAGGGCTGCTTGGAGAACTCCGCCTTGATCTTCTGGCCAGAGCCGCCCGTACCCGTGCCCTTGGGGCAGCCGGTCTGGGCCATGAACCCGTCGATCACCCGGTGGAAACTCAACCCGTCGTAGAATTTCTGCCTCGCCAGTTCCTTGACCCGGGCCACGTGCTTGGGTGCCAGATCCGCACGCAGGCGTATGGTGACCCGCCCGCCGTCGAGATCGAGGTAAAGGGTGTTCTCCAGATCGTCGGCCATGGCTGCCTTTCCGAAAAAAATTAACGCGCCGGATTATGGCGACGGGAAATCGTTAACACAACCGCGCCCAAGGGCGCGCGCTCACCGGTGGATAAGTCGAGTTTGATGCTGTAATGCCGGCCTCAGGCCAGCGTAATTTACTTCTTTGCCGTTGCACCTCCGTGAGGGTGGCCCGAAACTTTCCGTGGCGCGCGGCACCCGAGTCCTGCCCGCCGCCCGAGGGGCGCACATCATGGTCGATCCGATCCGTCCGGCTAACGATCCCACCAAGATCCGCATCGCCTATCCGCCGACAGCGGAGGCCTCTGGTGAGGGCGTCGAAGGCGCCGAGGCGAAGCCGACGCGCTGGTTCGGCTGGGGCACACCGCTCAACGCCGGTCTCGCCGCCGCCTCGACCGCCTGGGTCGTCGGCTGGGGCGCTTGGATCGTCAAGACGCCGAATACCGTGTCGACGCCAGCCGAGATCGCCAGCCTAGTGACTGCCGTGTTCGGCCTACCCGCCCTCGCCTGGGCGCTGCGCCGCGCGCCGGGCCCGCGCACGCCGGCGACCAAGGACCCCAACGACCCGCGCACCGTCGTAGCCAGCGCCGATCGCATGATCGCTACGCTGCGCAACCAGAGCCGCGAATTCACCTCCGCCGCCGAGACCGCAGCAACCAACGCCGAGACGCTGACCCAACGCTTCGACGAAGCCCAGCAGAAGATCCGCACCGTCTTCCATGACGTGGAAATGAGCTCACGCTCGATGCTGCAGCTCATCAGCAAGCATGCCGACGAGTTCAAGCGTGCCAGCGCCACGCTCACGGAGAAGACGTCCGGTCTCGAGCGCATGATCAACCAGCGCGACCGCGGCTTCAGCGAGCTCGTGACCAAGGTCGAAAGCGAGACCAAGACGATCTGCGACCAACTCGATCGCCAGGGCAATGTGCTGCGCGCGCTGACACAAACCGCCGTTACGCAGGGCAACGAGATCGGCGCCGCCTTCGAGCGCAACACAGACCATCTCAAGGCGGCGATGGACGACACCGATACCCGCAGCAAGACGGTGCAGGCGACTCTGCTGGAGACCGAGCGCCTGGTCGAACGCCAGGCGACACTGATGCGCGAAGTGACCGAGCGCAGCTCGGCGGTCATGAACGACATGACGACCCGGCTCGACCGGCACCAGGAGTATCTTGCCTCCGGGGTCGAAACCATTGCCACGACCACCGCCGAGGCCGGCGAGCGGCTCGAGGAGCGCCTGGCGTCGCTGCGCCAACTCGCCGGCGAGACCGCCGACGCCTTGGCGCGCAACAGCGACCGCGCCGAGAGCCATGTAACGAAGCTCGTCGCCTCGGTGAGCGAGCTGGAAGGCCGAACCAGTGCCGCGGGCACCGCCCTGCAGCAGGAGGGGGTACGCCTCAGCGAGAGTGTAGGCACGATAGAGACACGGCTGGAGGTGCTCGCCCAGACCCTGGCAGCCAGTACGCGGCATCTGTCGGATGAAGCGAACACCGCCCTGCAGACCGGTCAGCGCCTCGGCGATACGCTGATCGCCGCGGCCAGCACGCTCCAGGACAAGGCCAACGCCGTCGACAAGGCCGGTGGCAGCGCCGTGCAGCGCCTTACCGTGCTCGACCGCTCGCTGACCGACTCGCGGCTGGCCATCGCCTCGCTCGCCACCGAGCTCGAGGCCCGGCTAGGGACGCTGCACCGTGCCCTCACCGAACGCACCACTGAGCTGGAGAGCTCGGCCCGCCGCTCGCTCGACGCGGCCGGCGACGCCAGCGCCCGCTGGGCCGAACGCACGCGCGAGCTCGACGCCGCCACAGCCCAGGTCGCCGCGCGAATGGGCGAGGCCGGCGACGCCCTCGACCGCCGGGCCGGCGCGCTGCGCTCGACCAGCGACGCCACTGAGCGCTCGCTCACCGAGGCGACCGCTGCCGTCGACCGCCAAGTGGCCAATCTGCTCGGCGCCGCCGAGCGCGCCGCTGCTGCGGTGGGCCGTGCCGGTACGAGCGTCACCGTCGAGCATGATCGGCTGAATGCCCTATCGGCTGGCACGGTGCAGAACGTGGACAGCGCCGCGGCCAGCCTGCGGGCCCTGGTGGCGCGGATGGAAATGGACGCGCAGGGCGCCGTGCGAGAGCTGGCCGCGCTGGCGGACAATCTGCGCGAACGTCAGGCCCAGATCGGCGAAGCCGAAGGCGAGGCCTCGCAGCACCTGGGTGAGATCCGCCGGGCTGTCGAGGAAGCGGCTGCCACGCTCAGTGCCGCGGCCCGCTCAAGCAGCGACCGCATCAACCTGTCGAGCGACGAGCTCAAGCAGCGCGCCGTCGAAATCGAGAGCGTGCTGACCGGAGCCGCCGAACGTGTCGCCGGCCGCATGCAGACGGCGTTGGTCGCCGTCGCCCAGCGCATCGAGCAGACCGACGCCCTGATGCGCAGCACCGAGAGCGGCCTGACGACAACCCTGTCGGCCGCCGTGGCCGGGCTGGCGCGCAAGATCGAGGAGATGCAGGAGGCTGGCAACCGGGCCACTATGGTCGTCGCCGAGGCCCGCGACGCCCTCAGCGTCTCATCCACGCAGCTTGAGAAGGCGGGCAATGTCGCCGAGACCCGGATCGGAGCGGCCTCCGAGAACGTTCGTCGCGAAGCCAAGGCCGTCCTGCTGACCGCGGTGGAGGCCAGCGAGCAGCTTAACCAGATCACCCAGCATTTCGAGAGCCGGCTGGAAGGTCTGACGGCGCGGCTGGCCCAGGTCCAGTCGGGCGCGGCAACGACCGGCGACACGCTCACCTCACGCGTTGCCGTGCTCACGGCGGCGACCGACGAGATCCGCAAGCGCATGGGCGAACTCGGCCCGGCCATAGACGAGATGATGGCGCTGCTGGAGACCCGCCTGGCTGGTGCCGCGGGACATGTCACCGCCAGTGGCGAGGCCTTGGCCGCCCGCTCGAACGAGGTCGCGCACAGTATCGCCGGCACCCTGTCGCAGCTTGGTGCCGCCGGCGACGCCGCGACCGAGCGGCTGCAGCGCCTGATGACCGAGCTGGCCGGTCAGAGCGAGCGCATCGAGGTTCTCGCGCACCGAGCCGAGGCGCGGGTCGCCACGGCGACCACCGGGCTCCAGAGCTATGCGGAGCGAGCCAACGAGGTCACCACCGAGGTCCAGCGCCTCGGACTGATGCGCGCAGCCGAGAGCCGCGAGCAGCACCGTGTTCTGACCGAGGTTGCGCGGGCGCTGGCGGCGGAGACCGACCGGGCCATGCAAGCGCTGCGCGAGCACGCGGCGGCTTTGTCCGCGTCGCCGCCCGCGGCGGCCCCTGCGCCTGAGAAGCCGCATGACGAGACGTCGTATCTGGCACGCTCGGCCACCACGATCCGCAGCCTCGAAGCATTGTCTTCGCAGATCGGCGGCAAGCTCCTGCCTGAGCCGCACGGCGATCTGCGCCTGCGTTTCGAGCGCGGCGACCGCACCGCCTATGCCCGGGCCATGCTCGCCCTGCCGGCCGGCGACTTCAAACGACTCTACGAAGAGAAACCGGATCTGCGCATCGCCGTGGAAATGTATCTCCACGATTTCGAGGCGCTGGCCGGTGAGCCGGCGCGGCTCGGCCTCCCGGCGGGTGGACTCAACGGCCTGTTCCTCAACTCCGACCTTGGGCGGCTCTACGCCGCTCTGGCCCGCGGCACGGGAAAGGTCTGACCGCTACTCCTGCGTAAAGCCGAGCCGGCCGATACCCGGGAGGCGCAGGGCCGGGCTGTTGAAGTCGATCCCGAAATGCAGCCCGAGGACGTTGAGCTCGATGCCTTCCTCGACACCGACGGTGCCGCCAAGCAGGCCCAGAAGCGAAACCTGGACCCCCGTTCCGCTCGGCGACAGCCCCAGGGGTGTGACCATGAAATCTTTGCCGATCGCCGTCGGCGGCAGGTCGAGCCGGAGCTCCGGCACTTGGCGGCCAACCCAGGCTGTGAACGTGTTGCTGTTGGGGCCCGGCCAGATCACATAGTCGTTAGGCCAGGGGTAGTCCTTGACCGCCTGCTGCACCTTGTCGATCAATGCATCGACGCTCGGCCCACGACGATCGAGGATTAGTTCCGGCTTGGCCCCGAACCAGTAATTGTCCGGCCCCATACGGTCGACGCGGATGGCCGGAATACCACGCTCGACTCCCCAGCCGATGACCTCGTAGCGCGTATAGCGCTCGGCGTTCGCCGGCTTGACCACGATCCAGGTATGAACGGCGAAGATGCCGCGCCAGCGCACGGCGCGCGCTGAATACACCTGGATGATTGCCTCACGGAAGCTGGCCGGATCGGGCGCCAGGCCCGTGGCGTCGCGGCGCGCCTCGTACCACGGCACACCCCATTGCGCCGTCGCAGCGCTGAGACCAAGCGGTAGCGCCAGCAGGACGAGCAGGATCAGAGCGACAGGCTTCATGCGGTCGATCTTACCCGCTGGCGCGAACTCCCGCGATGGCCTTCCACACGCGCTGCGGGGTGGCCGGCATGTCCAGCGTGCGGATGCCAAATGGCCGGAGGGCATCGACGACCGCGTTCATGGTTGCCGGCAGAGCGCCGACCGTGCCCGCCTCGCCCGCCCCCTTGATCCCCAGCGGATTGGTCTTGGCCGGCACTTCATGGCTCTTGATGATGAAACTGGGATAGTCGGCGGCACGCGGCATGCCGTAATCCATGAAGGAGCCGGAGAGCATCTGCCCGGTCTCGGGGTCGTAGGCCACGTCCTCCAGCAGAGCCTGGCCAGCCCCCTGAACGATGCCGCCGTGAATCTGGCCTTTGACGATCAACGGATTGACTACCACGCCGACATCATCGACCACCCAGTAGCCGACGATCTCCGTCACACCTGTTTCAGGGTCGATCTCGACTTCGCAGACGTGGCAGCCATTGGGAAAGGTTGCTCCGGGCGGCACGAGCGCCGCGCCTTCGATCAGCCCGGGCTCCATGCCGCGCGGGATGGCCGGCGGCATAAAGGCTGTCCGCGCCACCTTGACGAGGTCCACCGTCTTGTCGGTGCCGGCCACGGCGAAACGACCCTCCTTGAACTCGATATCGGCTTCGGCCGCCTCCATCATGTGGGCTGCGATCTTCTTGCCTTTGGCGATGATCTTCTCAGCCGCGCGCAGCAGTGCTGCCCCGCCCACGCTGATCGAGCGCGAGCCGAAGGTGCCGCGGCCATGGGCCACCGCATCACTGTCGCCGAAGCGTACCTGGATCTTGTCCGGATCGAGGCCGAGAAACTCGTGCGCCAGCTGGCGGAAGGTCGTCTCGTGGCCCTGGCCGTGATTGTGCGTGCCGAGGAGCAGCGTACAACTGCCGGTGGGATCGAAGCGCACCTCCGCATACTCGTCAAATGGCAGGCCGGCCGGGCCACCGGCGATCTCGATGACATGCGCCATGCCGATGCCGCGGAGCCTGCCACGCGTCTTCGCTTCGGCCCGCCGCTTCTCGAAACCGGCCCAACCGGCCAGTCTCAAGGTCGCCTCCTGGTTATGCTCGAACTCGCCGCTATCGTAGGTGAAGACGAAACCGGTGTTGTAGGGCATGGCCGAGGCGGGAATCAGGTTGCGTCGCCGCAGCTCGGCCGGATCGATACCCACCTCGCGCGCCGCGACGTCGATCACCCGCTCGACGGTGTAGGAGGCTTCCGGACGCCCGGCGCCGCGGTACGGCGCCGTCGGGTTGGTGTTGGTGAACACGCCCGTGACGGTCAGGTGAATGGCCGGGGTGGTGTAGACGCCGGACAGGCCACCGACGTTGTTCACACCGCAATGAATGCCGTTGAAGCTGAGATAGGCCCCGAGGTTGACTATGTTGCTGACGCGCAGCGCCAGAAACTTGCCGTCCTTGTCGAGCGCCAGCTCGGCATGCGTGACGTTGTCGCGCGCATGATGGTCGGACATCAGCGCTTCGCCGCGCTCGCTCATCCACTTCACCGGGCGGCCGACCTTCTTCGACGCCCAGAGGACGAGCCCCAGCTCCGGCATCGGCGCGCCCTTCATACCGAAGGCGCCGCCGACGTCCGGCGCGACGATGCGAAACTTGCTTTCCGGCTGTCTGAAGATGTTCTCGGCCAGGTGCGAGCGCATCTGGTGCGGGCTCTGCAGGCTGGCGTAGAGGGTGTAGCGGTCGTCCGTCGGGTCGTAGACACCCAGCGCCGCGCGAGGCTCCATCGAGTTGGCCGAGACCCGGTTCACCACCATGTCGAGCCTGGCGACGTGCGCGGCCCTGGCGAAGGCCGCATCGACCGCGTCCTTCTTCCCGAACTCGGCGACGAAACAGACATTGTCCGGCTGCTCGTCCCAGACGCTCGGCGCGCCCGGCTGCGCCGCCGCGGCGGTCGCGGTGACCGAAGGCAGCGGCTCGAAATCGATCCGCACCAGCTCCGCCGCGTCTTTCGCCTGAGCGAGGGTTTCGGCGACGACTGCTACCACCGGATCGCCGACGACGGCGGCCCGGCCCGCAGCCAGTATCCGGTACGGCGGCTCGTAGTTCGGCCGCCCGTCCTTGCGTTTCATCTTCATGCGGGAGGGAAAGCTGCCGAGACCCTCGGCCAGCGCCTCGGCTCCGGTCAGCACCGCCAGCACGCCCGGCGCCTCCCTGGCCGCCGCGGTGTCGATCGAGCCGATGCGCGCCGCGGCATGGGGCGAGCGCAGGACGTAGAGATGGACCTGGTCGGCCAGGCGGATGTCGTCGGTGTAACGGCCGCGGCCGCGCAGCAGCCTGAAATCCTCGCTCCGCGGCAACGACTGGCCGATCCCGTACTCACGCATACGCCCGCTCCCCCAACCCGTGCTGGGCGGGCACTCTATCAAGGCAGGCGGCGCGCGCAAAACCCTCCGTGTACGGTGAGGTGGCAAACCGCTACACTGCACTGCACGCATAACGACAGGCCGGGCCTACCGGCGGCAAACCGGGGTCATCCAGGGAGGAGACGATGACGAGGCTGGTTACAGTTCTTGCGACTGCTGTACTCGCTGCGGCGAGCGCAATCCACTTCAGCGACGCGCAGGCTCAGGTCTTTCCCAACCGGCCGGTGACGGTCGTCGTGCCGTTCCCGCCCGGCGGCGTTGCCGATCTGTCGATCCGTACCATCCAGTCATCGCTTGAGCGCCAGCTCAAGCAGACGGTCATCATCTCCAACCGGGCCGGTGCTGCAGGCGCGGTCGGCATGGCGGCGGCGGCAAGCGCAGCGGCGGACGGCTACACCATTCTCTGCGCCCTGCCGAGCATCTCGACCATCCCGGAGGTCGATGCGCTGTTCGGCCGCACGCCGGTTTTCAAACGCGAGCAATTCCAGCCGATCGCACGGCTCAATGCGGATCCGTCCATGCTGGTGATCAATGCCAGCCTGCCCTGGAAGACGCTCAAGGAGATGGTCGACGACGCGAAGAAGAAGCCGGGCGAGTTCGTCTACACCTCGTCCGGCATCTATGGCGCATCGCATTTCCCCATGGAGCAGCTGCTGCACGCAGCCGACATCAAGATGCGCCACCTGCCCACCAATGGCGGCGGACCGGCGACGAACGCCGTGCTCGGCGGACACGCCGCTGGCTGGGCCTCGCCGCCTGCCCTTGCCTCTCCGCACCTGGCGGGCGGCAAGATGCGCGGCCTTGTCGTCTGGGGCGACGTCCGGCTCGAGGAGTTCCCCGACGTACCGTCGGCCAAGGAGCTTGGCTATGACCTGCAATACTGGGTATGGGCCGGGCTGTTCGCACCCAAGGCCGCTCCCGCCGACGCCATCAACGTATTGCGGCGGGCGGTTGGTGCTGCGGTCAAGGATCCCGAGTACATCGCAGCGATGAAGAAGGCGCAGACGCCGATCGCCTATCTCGATGCGCCACAGTTCCAGGAGTTCTGGGACAAGGACGCGGCGCGGTTGGCCGACGTGGTCAAGAAGATCGGCAAGGTCGAGGAGAAGTAGACGGAGGCCGCAACAGCCCGAGTGTCCCGCGCCGCCATCACGCTGCCCGGCATTATCGAGGCGCTCGACAACGAGCCGGTCAAGGCACAGCTGCGTGCCATCGGGGAGCGCGTGCGTGACATCGTCGCCGCCGGGATCGACATGGCCCGGTCAGAGGGCACTCTTGCCTCGCTCCTGGACGCCCACGCGGTTGCCGTAAAAGTCTTAGAGGCCGAGAGTGCCGGCTACTTCCGGCATGTCTCCGGCGGCGAGGCCCTGAAAGCTGCGCTGGCCTGCGCGCCCGGTTGCACGTTCTGCTGCTATCTCTACGTCGAGGTCACGCCGCTCGAAGCGGTCGCCCTGTGGCACGCCCTGCGGGACGACCGCTACGCGGCGCAACGCCAAGCGATCGCCGCGGCTGCGCCCCGGGTCGTCGGGCTGGGGCCCGAGCCGCGCCGGGCAGCCCGTCTGCCCTGCCCGCTGCTCGCCAACGGACAGTGCACCGCCTACGAAACCCGGCCTTTCGCCTGTCGCGGCCTCTACTCGACCAGCGCGCAAGCTTGCGAGGCCGTGCTCGCAACGCCGTTGGGCCTGCCGTTGCCGGCGATCCGTTCCCCCGCCGTGCCGCGCGCACTCGCCGCCGTTCTGGGGGTCGGGATCAACGCCGCCCTGGGCGATGCCGGGTTGCAGAATCGGACGCTGGAGCTGGTCGCGGCACTCGACACTCTGGAGCGCACTCCCGCCGCCGCGGCGCGCTGGTTCAAGGGCGAGGCCATCTTCGCCGCAGCACCGGGAATCACCTAGGCCGCCTTGCGGCCGTGGTGGCTGTGCAGCTTGCCAGCCAGCAGACGGCGGATCTCGTTGAAGTCCGGCGCGGAGACGTCTCGCGGGCGAGCCAGATGGACCGCGTTGTCGCTCTCGATCTTGCCCGGTGCGGGCGTCATCACGACGACTCGATCCGAGAGATAGATCGCCTCCTCGATCGAGTGGGTGACGAAGACCACCGTCAGGCCGGTGCGCTGCCAGATATCGAGAAGCTCCTCCTGCAGGCGCTCGCGGGTCATCGCATCGAGCGCGCCGAAGGGCTCGTCCATCAGGACGACCTCGGCATCGTTGGCCAGTACGCGGGCGATGGCCACGCGCTGCTTCATGCCGCCGGAGAGCTGGTGGGGATAGGCGTCGGCGAATTTGCGCAGACCCACAATGTCGATAAAGCTCTCGACCTTGCCGCGGATCTCGTCCTTCGGCCGCGAACGCTCGGTCGGACCGAAGGCAATATTGTCGCGCACGCTGAGCCACGGGAACAGCGCGTAGTCTTGAAAGACCATGCCTCGGTCCGGGCCCGGCTCGCTGATCGCGCTTCCCCACATCTTGGCCGCCCCGCTGCTGGCGGTCTCGAAGCCTGCCATGATGCGCAGCAGCGTCGACTTGCCGCAGCCCGAGGCGCCGATCAGGCAGACGAACTCCCCCTTAGCGATCGTCAGGTTGACATCACGCAAGGCATGGATATGCCTGCCGTTGAGCTCGAACTCTTTCGATAGATGCTCGATCTCGATGATGGGACGAGCGCTCATGGTCTCACCGGCTGTGCTGCGGGCTCCAGCTCAGCATGCGGCTGCTGAGCCAGGTGATGGCCTTATCGGACAGGAAGCCCGCGAGACCGATGACGATCATGCCGCAAATCACCAGATCGGTGCGCGAGAGGGTGCGCGCGTCCATGATCACGGCGCCCAGACCCTGCGGCACGCCGGTCATCTCGCCGACCACGATGACCATCCAGGCGAGACCGTGGCCGAGCCGCAGGCCGGTGAAGATGCTGGGCAGGGCCGCCGGCAGCACAACGCGGCGGAAGATGTTGGTGCCCTGGCAGCCGAGCATGGCGGCCGCCTCAAAGAGCTTGGGATCGACGTTGCGCACGCCGAAAACCGTATTGAGCAGGATGGGGAAGAAAGCACCGAGGAAGACCAGGGAGAAGGCCGAGGTGCCGCCCAGCCCGAAGATGATCATCGACAGCGGCAACCAGGCGGTGACCGGGATCGGGCGCAGCATCTGCAGCATCGGGTCGAGCATCTGGCGGGCGAGCAGCACCCGGCCGATCAGCAGGCCGAGCGGCACGGCGACGCCGGTAGCCAGCAGGAAGCCGCCGTAGACACGGCTCACCGACATCATCAGGTGGATGTGCAGGGTCTGACTGAAAGCGTCGTCCCAGATACCGCCGAAGGCGAAGTCCCACATCATCACCGCGACTTCGGTCGGCGGCGGGATCAGGCGTGACTTGGTGTAGGCGACGCCGAGCTGCCAGAGGATCAGGAACAGAACCGGCGCGACCAGCGCCAGCAGCAACGGTCCGGCCCGGGTCAGCAACGGCACAGGCGTGGCCGCTGCCGCCGGACGGATCTCGATGGGTGGGGGGATGGCGACGCTGGCGGCGCTATCCTTCATGGGAAGATTTCCATCCGGCGGCGGCATGGTGACTGGCCGGCAAGGAGCATGACTTCACCGGCCGGCCCGAAGAGAGCTCAAACAGCCTGCCTGGCGATCTCGTCGTTGAAGCTGGGGTTGAGGAATTTGTTGAAGTCCGGCAGTGCGCGGATCTGCTTCAACTCCAGCATCTGCTGGGCGTAGGTCTTGGTGCGCTGGATCATGGTCTCATCCATGCGCCAGGTGAGCTCGACATTGGGCACGGCCAGCTCGAGCGCCTCGCGGCGGGCACCGAGCTTGCTCACGGCCATGCCGATCTTCTCCTCGCGATTGCTCTCGGCGTATTCGGTCGCCAGGCGGTGCATCCTCAGAAAGGCGCGGACCAGTGCTGGATTGTCGGCGATGGTGCGCTCATGCGCGCAGGTCACCATGTTGAGGGAGCCCATGGCCGTCTTGTAGGGGTATTCGACCAGCTTGCCATCGCCCGTGGCGATGCTCAGGCCCGGTGTCGGTTCGGCACCGACATAAGCGTCGACGTCGCCGCGTACCAGCGCGGCATGCATCTCACCGAAGGGTACACGCACCGGCGTGATGTCTCGGATAGACAGGCCCTCCATGCGCAGGCGTTCCATGATGAACACCTCCTGCGTCGAGCCCGGCCAGATGGCGACCTTGCGGCCCTTGAGATCCTTGACCGCGGCGATCGGCAGATCCTTCTTGGCGACGACACCCATGCCGCGGTTGCAGGCACCGGCGATCATCACCAGCGGCTCACCCGCGGCGGCTCCCAGGATGGCAGCGGCGGCGCCGAACATGCCGAAATCGACCGAGCGCGTGACGACTGCATTCTTGCCGTCGGTCGGGCTGTCGAAGGTGACGACGTCGATCTTGTAACCGGGAATGGCGAACTTCTCGTAGAAGTGCGGGGTGATCGAATGGATCAGCCGCAGCGAGCCCATCTTCAGCACTTTCTCCTGGGCTCGCAGGATCGAGGGCGAGGCCAGCGCGGCGGTGGCGCCAGCGGCGCCGATGAGCAGGCTGCGGCGGGTGATCTTCATCGGTTGAGTGCCTTTCCCTGAATCGACCGTGCCGGTGGGCCGGTCCTCGGCCCTGATCAGCAACTGCCGTGCCAGTGTCATACGAAGCGGAATCGCTCCGCCGGCTGCATGACTGCCGATCTCTTGGGCGCTGCAGCCCCGTCGTAGCCAAAATTTTAGGCGGACCGGATCGGTCTAAGGCCGGGCCGCGATCAGCAGGATCTATGCGAGGCCTGCGGAGACATGGCACAAGATACGAGTCGAATCGACTCAGAGAGCCGCATGCCGCTCAGCCTCGACTTCAGCTGCCTTCGCGCCGCCTATGCGGAGGGGCGTCTGTCGCCGCTCCAGGTAGTGACGGAGGTTCTCTCCCGCATCGATGCCGCCGGTGACGACGGTGTCTGGATCAGCCGGGTCCCGGCCGCAGACTTGAGGTCCCGCGCCGAAGCGCTCGCGGCGCTGAGCGCGCCCGAGCGCGCGGCCCTGCCGCTTTACGGCCTGCCTTTCGCGGTGAAGGACAATATCGACGTCGCCGGGATGCAGACGACGGCCGCCTGCCCGGCTTACGCCTACACGCCGGCGGACTCGGCGACCTGTGTCGCGAAGCTGCTTGCCGCCGGCGCCATGCTCATCGGCAAGGCCAATCTCGACCAGTTCGCGACCGGGCTGGTCGGCGTGCGCTCGCCCTACGGCGTGCCGCGCAACCGCCTCAACCCGGCTTACGTGCCGGGCGGCTCGAGTTCCGGCTCTGCCGTCGCCGTGTCGGCCGGGCTCGTCTCCTTCGCGCTCGGCACCGACACCGCCGGCTCGGGCCGCGTGCCCGCCGGGTTCAACAACATCGTCGGCCTCAAACCGACACGTGGTCTGATCAGCTGCGCCGGCGTCGTACCGGCCTGCCGCACGCTCGACTGCGTCTCGGTCTTCGCGCTGACCGCCGATGACGCGCTGGCGGTGCTGCGGATCGCCGCTGGCTTTGACAAGAAGGACGCGTATTCGCGAGACGGCGCGATCGGCCCCGCCGCCCGTCCCGCCTCATTCCGCTTCGGCGTGCTGCGCCCGGATCAGCGCGAATTCTTCGGCGATGCCGAAACCGCTGCCGAATACGATCGAGGCATCGCCCGCCTGACGGCTATGGGCGGGACACCAGCCGAGTTCGACTACACGCCTTTCCTCGCCACCGCCAAGCTTCTCTATGACGGCCCATGGGTCGCCGAGCGTTACGCCGTCGTTCGCGAGCTCTATGCCAGCAATCCGGATACCATTCATCCGGTGACCCGCGCCATCTGCGCGAACGGCCTGAAATACAGCGCCGCAGCCACGTTCGAGGGCTTCTACCGGCTCGAGGAGTTACGCGCTGCGGCACGCGGCGTGTGGGACAACGTCGATGTTCTGTTCGTGCCGACGAGCGGTACGATCTACACCGTCGAGCAGATCAAGGCCGATCCCGTCCGCCTCAACGCCAATCTCGGCTACTACACCAATTTCGTGAACTTCCTCGATCTCTCGGCGATCGCCGTGCCCGGCGGCTTCCGCGGCAATGGCACGCCGATGGGCGGGACGCTGATCGCGCCGCCGTTTGCCGAGGGCCTGCTCACGGCGCTCGGCGCGGAGTTGCACACCGCCGCCAGCGTGCCGATGGGAGCGACCGGGATCCGCCTGCCGCCGCGCCAGCCGCTACCGGCCGCTCCGGCGGCACGCACCATCGATGTGGCAGTGATCGGCGCCCATCTCAGCGGCCAGCCATTGAACCACCAGCTGACCGGCATCGGCGCCACGCTGGCGCGCAGCGTCCGCACGGCAGCCGCCTATCGCCTTTACGCGCTGCATGGCGAGCCCGCCCGCCCGGGCCTTGTCCGCGTGCCGTCCGGCGGTGCTGCGATCCAGGCCGAAGTGTGGACCGTGCCGGCCGAGCGCTTCGGCGCGTTCGTTGCCGGCATCCCGGCGCCGCTGGGCATCGGCAAGCTGCAGATCGAGGACGGCACAAACGTCTGCGGCTTCATCTGCGAGCCGCTAGGCATCGCGGGGGCGCGCGACATCACCGAGTTCGGCGGCTGGCGGGCCTACCGCAACAGTCTCTGAGGATCGAAGGAAAAGTGGGGCGAGTGACGGGCTACGATCCCGCGACCTCCAGATCCACAATCTGGCGCTCTAACCAACTGAGCTACACCCGCCACCGGGGCCCCGTGGTGTAGCCCCCCGGGTGGGAAAACTCAAGCGCTCCGAGAACCCATATAGGACAAGGGGTTGCCCCTGATTTCGCGAACGTTGGCGCGGGCTCCGGGTTCGGGCATAGTGCGCGCCGTCCGACCTAAAAATCCAGCCCGAGGAAACGCCGCGACATGCTCCCTCTTGCCGACCGCATGGGCCAGCTCGGCACCGAGACGGCCTTCGAAGTACTCGCCCGCGCCAAGGCGCTGGAGGCGCAAGGGCGCAGCATCATCAATCTCGGCATCGGGCAGCCTGATTTCCTGACACCGCCGCACATCGTCGACGCTGCCGCCAAGGCGCTCAAGGACGGTAATCACGGCTACACCCCGGCCAACGGCATCCTGCCGCTGCGCCAGGCCGTCTCCGCCGATCTGCACCGGCGGCTCAAGGTCGAGGTCAACCCCGATCACGTGCTGATCGTGCCGGGCGGCAAAGTCACCATGTTCTTCGCCATCATGATGTTCGGGCAGAAGGGTACGGAGATCCTCTATCCCAACCCCGGCTTCCCCATCTACGAATCGGTGATCAAGTACTCCGGCGCCACGCCGGTGCCGATTCCGCTGCTCGAGAAGAACGGCTTCGCCTTCGACGCCGACGACGTGCTGTCCAAGATCACCCCGGCGACGCGCCTGATCATCATCAACAGCCCGGCCAATCCGACCGGCGGCGTGGTGCCGCGCCAGCAGATCGAGAGGCTGGTCAAGGGGCTGGAAAAACATCCCCACGTCACCCTGATGAGCGACGAGATCTACGGCCAGATGACCTATGACGGGCGCGAGCACGTCACCCTGCTGTCCTTCCCCAGTCTCCGCGACCGGCTGATCCTGCTCGACGGCTGGAGCAAGACCTATGCGATGACCGGCTGGCGTTTGGGCTATTCAGTCTGGCCCGCCTCCATGATCGAGCCCGCCACGCGCCTGGCGATCAACTGCCATTCCTGCGTCAACGCCGCCTCGCAGTTCGCCGGCATCGCCGCCCTCGAAGGTCCGCAGGACGATGTGCGCAAGATGGTCGCGGCCTTCGCTGAACGGCGGAAGGTCATCGTCAGTGAGCTCAACGCCATTCCCGGTATTTCCTGCATCGAGCCGGGCGGCGCTTTCTACGCCTTCCCCAACATCACGCGGAGTGGCTTCTCCAGCCGCCAGCTCGAGGCGAAGTTCCTCAACGAGGCCGGCGTGGCGACGCTCTCGGGGACCAGCTTCGGCAGCTACGGCGAGGGGTACCTGCGCTTCTCGTATGCCAATTCGGTGGAGAACATCCGCGAGGCGATACGGCGCATCCGCTCCTGTTTGACGAAGGCTGCCTGAGGCACCGCCGGAATCCTGATCAAATAATATGCTGTTTCCTGCATATTATTTGATCAAACCGCCTGTTTAGTCGCCACAATGGCACCGCCCATGGCCCGGATTAATCGGGAAATCCAAGTAGTTGCGTCCTTTTCTATGCACAGCCCTTGGCATGCACTGTGCTTAGATGAAGAGCGAGACGCCAAGGGGGCAACCCGGAGGCGCCATCGCTGCTGTCGGCATCACCAGGGCCCGCCATTCCCGGTACCACGAGAACAGGCGGCGGCCAGAAGGGGCGCATGAAAAAGATCGAAGCGATCATCAAGCCGTTCAAACTCGATGAGGTGAAGGACGCCCTGCACGAGGTCGGCCTGACTGGCATCACCGTCACCGAGGCCAAGGGATTCGGCCGGCAGAAGGGCCATACCGAGCTTTACCGCGGCGCCGAGTACGTCGTCGACTTCCTGCCCAAGGTAAAGATCGAGATCGTGCTCGACGATGCCCTGGTTGAACGGGCCATCGAGGCGATCCAGCGCGCCGCGCATACCGGGCGCATCGGCGACGGCAAGATTTTCGTGACACCGGTCGAGGAAGCGATCCGTATCCGCACCGGCGAACGGGGGGTCGAGGCAGTCTAGTCTTGATCCGGGCGGGGGCGGCTACGAGCGCCTGCCAACAGTCAGTTTCACGGTAACCACCAACCACGGGATGAATCATGTCCGATCCGAAAAAAGTTCTGCAGCTGATCAAGGAAAACGACGTCAAGTACGTCGACCTGCGCTTCACCGACCCTCGTGGCAAGTGGCAGCATCTCGCCCACGCCGTCGAGACGATCAACGAAGACACCTTCACTGACGGCATCATGTTCGACGGCTCTTCGATCGCCGGCTGGAAAGCGATCAACGAGTCCGACATGGTGCTCATGCCCGATGCCACCACGGCGGTCATGGATCCCTTTGCGGCGCAGCCGTCTCTGGTCCTGTTCTGCGACGTTTACGAACCGGGCACAGGCCAGCCTTACAGCCGCGACCCGCGCTCCATCGCCAAGAAGGCCGAGGCCTACCTCAAGACCTCCGGCATCGGCGACACCGCCTATTTCGGCCCGGAGATCGAGTTCTTCGTCTTCGAGGACGTGCGCTGGAAGGTCGGCATGAACACCGGCATGTACGAAATCGGCGCCGACGAAGGTCCGTGGGCCAGCGGCAAGCGCTTCGAGGACGGCAACATGGGCCACCGCCCGCCGATCAAGGGCGGTTACTTCCCAGTGCCGCCGGTCGATAGCGCCTCGGACCTGCGCGCCGAGATGCTAACCGTGATGAAGGACATGGGCCTCAGCATCGAGAAGCACCACCACGAGGTGGCGCCGTCGCAGCATGAGCTCGGCAACGTGTTCTCGACGCTGGTCAAGGCCGCCGACCAGTGCCTGATCTACAAGTATGTCGTGCACAACGTCGCGCATCAGTACGGCAAGACGGCGACCTTCATGCCCAAGCCCATTAAAGGCGACAACGGCTCGGGCATGCACACGCACCAGTCGATCTGGAAGAAGGGCAAGCCGCTCTTCGCAGGCAACCTCTACGCCGACCTCTCCGAGATGGCGCTGTTCTACATCGGCGGCATCATCAAGCACGCCAAGGCGATCAACGCCTTCACCAACCCGCTGACCAACAGCTATAAGCGGCTGATCCCCGGTTTCGAGGCACCCGTGCTGCTCGCCTACTCGGCGCGCAACCGCTCGGCTTCCTGCCGCATCCCGTACGTCGCCAGCCCGAAGGGCAAGCGCGTCGAGGTCCGCTTCCCGGACCCCGGCTGCAACCCCTATCTCGGCTTCTCGGCGATGCTGATGGCCGGCATCGACGGCATCCGCAACAAGATCCATCCGGGTGACGCCATCGACAAGAACCTCTATGACCTGCCGCCGGAAGAGCTGAAGCAGGTGCCGACGGTGTGCGGCAGCCTGCGTCAGGCCATCGAGAGCCTCGAGGCGGACAACGCCTTCCTCAAGCAGGGCGACGTGTTCACCGACGACATGCTGAACGCCTACATGGAGCTCAAGTGGGGCGAGGTGTATGCCTTCGAGCACACGCCGCACCCGATCGAGTTCGAGATGTACTACTCGGTCTGACCGCCCGAATGCTACGGACAACCCCCGCCGGGAGACCGGCAGGGGTTCTTCTTTGGCTGAGAGCCGTGCTATCGATCCGGCCATGCCTCTGTCGAGCGATGAGCTGCTGAACCGTCTGAGCGCGCTCGGCGTCGCGGCTGTCACCCACGAGCACACGCCGCTCCGCACCGTGGAGGAGGCCAAGCGCCTGCGCGGCAATCTGCCCGGCGGCCATGTGAAGAATCTTTTTCTGCGCGGCAGGCAAGACCGCTACTGGCTGTTCACCACCTTCGAAGACACGTCGGTCGATCTCAAGGAGCTCGGCCGCATTCTCAACGCCGGCCGCTTCTCGTTCGGCAGTTCCGCCGCGCTGGAACAGATGCTGGGCATTCTGCCTGGCGCCGTGTCGCCGCTGGCCGCGGCGAACGACACGGGAGGCGCAGTCACTGTGGTTCTCGACGAGGCGCTGCTGGCGGCGGATCTCCTGAACGTTCATCCGCTGCGCAATGACCGCACGACGGCGCTGGCGCCGGCCGATCTCGTCCGTTTCCTCCATTCCTGCGGCCATCCGCCCCAACTCATCCGGCTGGAGCCCAAGGGACCGTCTGTGCCGCGCGCCCCCTGACCGTAGGGCCTATAGGCGGCTTCTCGAGAATCGGATATGCAATGGCCCTGCAACGGCCAGGAAGGGGGCAGCATGTCGGCGCACGCGCATATCGAGGGCTCGAATAAACGGATCGCGATCATGATTGCGGCACTCGCCGCGCTGCTGGCGCTATCCGAGTCTGCCGGAAAAAGCGCTCAGACCGCGGCGCTGGGCCATCATATCGAGGCGTCCAATCTCTGGGCCTTCTTCCAGGCCAAGACCATCCGCCAGACCACGCTGCGTACCGCCGCCGAGACACTCGAGGCGGACGCTGCCGAGGGACTCTCTGCGGCCAAGGCCGAGGCGTTCAAGAAGCGCATCGACGCCTGGCGCGCCACGGCGCAACGCTACGAATCCGAGCCCGAGACCAACGAAGGCCGCCGCGAGCTCATGGCCCGCGCCCGCAACACCGAGAGCCTGCGCGACAAGGCGCTCGCCGCCTATCACCAGTTCGAGTTCGGCTCGGCCGCCTTCCAGATCGGCATCGTTCTCGCCTCTGCCTCGGTGATCACCGGAGCGATCTGGCTGGCCCTGAGCGCCGGGGTTCTGGGCGTCATCGGCATGGCCTTCACCGCGCTGGGACTGTTCGCCCCGACGCTGATCCATCTCTGAGCGGTGTCCTTTTCGCCGTGCCTCGGATAGGTTGACGCCTTCCAAACACTAGCAGGCGTTATTCCGAGGTTTCGATGCGTGATTTCCAGCGGCCCGGCCGCTCCACCGTTCATGCCCTCAACGGCATGGTCGCCACCTCCCACCCGCAGGCGGCGCTGGCCGCCATCGACATGCTCCGCGCCGGCGGCTCGGCCGCCGACGCCGTCGTCGCCGCCGCTGCCGTGCTCTGCGTGGTCGAGCCGCAGTCGACCGGTATCGGCGGTGATTGCTTCGCCCTCTACGCACCCAAGGGCAGCGACCGCATCGTCGCCTACAACGCCTCCGGCCCGGCCCCCAAGGCCGCCTCGGCCGAGTGGTATCTCGAACACGGCATCAAGGCGATTCCGCTAACCGGCCCGCATTCGGTGTCGATACCGGGCGCCGTCGATGGCTGGGCCCGTCTGCTTGCCGATCACGGCCGCAAGGGTCTGGACGCCGCGCTTCAGGCTGCCATCCGCTGCGCCGAAGAAGGCTATGTCGTGGCCCCGCGCATTGCCTTCGACTGGGCGGCAAGCCTCGACAAGCTCAAGGCCGGAACCAATACCGAGCGCTTCCTGCTGCCCGGCGGCCGGGCACCGAAGACCGGCGACGTCATCCGCCAGCCGGAGCTGGCGGCTACCCTCAAAGCCATCGCCAGCAAGGGCCGCGATGCCTTCTACACCGGTGCCATCGCCGAGGACATGGTCGCTACCCTACGCAGCCTCGGTGGCCTGCACACCCTCGACGACTTCGCCGAATTCGCGACCGAGACGGTCGTACCGATCAAGACAAGCTATCGCGGCCACGAGATCTGGGAATGCCCGCCCAACGGGCCCGGCCTGACGGCGCTCCTGATGCTAAATATTCTCGGCGGCTTCGATCTCGCCAAATACGATCCGCTGGGTGTCGAGCGCTTTCACCTCGAGGCCGAAGCGACCCGCCTCGCCTTTGCCGCCCGCGAGGCGCATCTGGGGGACCCGCGCCAGGCCAGGATCGACGTCGAAGACCTGCTCTCGGCCCGCTACGCCGACGAAGCCCGCAAGCGGATCGGCCTCGACCGAGCAGCCGACATCGACGATGCCCGGCCGCCGATGCATCCCAGCACCATCTACATCGCGGTCGTCGATCGCGACCGCAACGTCTGCTCGTTCATCCACTCGGTCGCCTACAAATTCGGCGCCGCCATCGTGGCGCCTAAGACCGGCATTGTGCTGCAGAACCGCGGCGCCGGCTTCCGCATCCAGCCGGGCCATCCCAATTGCATCGCCGGCGGCAAGCGACCGCTGCACACCATCATTCCTGGCATGGCGACCAGGCACGGCCGCGCCGTGATGCCCTTCGGCGTCATGGGCGGGCAGTACCAGCCGGTCGGTCACACGCGCGTCGTGACCAATGTCGTCGACTACGGCATGGACGTGCAGGAGGCGATCGACCACCCGCGTGGCCTGCATTACGAGGGCGTCTACCAGCTGGAGGACGGTGTACCGGAAACCGTCGTTCGCGGCCTGCAGGCGCTGGGCCACAAGACGGCAGCGGTCGAGGAGCCGCATGGCGGCGGCCAGGCGGTCTGGATCGACTGGGACAGGGGCACGCTCGCCGGTGGTTCTGACCCCCGCAAGGACGGCTGCGCGCTGGGCTACTGAACGAAACGCCGCTAAGCCGGGACGGACAACGCGGCGAGGATCCGGTCAATCTGCTCACTGGGTTCGGGCGCGATATCGACGACGACAGCGCCCTCCTCCGCACCAGGCGGCTCGAGCGCCGCCAGCTGGCTGGGCAGCAGCGAGGGCGGCATATAGTGGCCGACCCGCGCGTCGAGGCGGGCCTTGATCAGCGCCGGATCGCCGGTCAGGTGCACGAAGCGTTTGGCCGCGCGCTCCGTCAGGATCCGCCGGTAAGCACGCTTGAGTGCCGAGCAGGCGACGACCACGTTTCTGCCCTGGGCCGCGGCATTTTCGGCCTCCGCGGCTAGCGCCCGCAGCCAGGGCTCGCGGTCGTCGTCCGTCAGGGGCGTCCCGGCGCTCATCTTCGCGACATTGGCCGGCGGATGGAACCTGTCGCCTTCGAGAAAGACGGCATTGAGCCGTTCGGCCAACGTACGGCCGACCGTCGTCTTGCCGACGCCGCTCACCCCCATCACCACAACGATCATCCGCCCGCCCCATTCTCGCCCGATTGGGGCCATTGCAGATGCACGCTCTTGCCGGGCGCGTCGACTCGCTCGACGGTGTGCGCACCAAAGAAATCACGCTGCGCCTGAATCAGGTTTGCCGCCGAGCGGGCCGTCCGCATTCCGTCAAGCCACGCCAGCGACGAGGCCAGGGCGGGCATCGGCCAGCCCTGCAGGGCTCCGGCCGCGACCACGCGCCGCCAGCCAGGCTCGACGCGGGTCAGAGTCGTGACGATCGTGGGCAACAGCAGAAGATTGCTTTCCGCCGGTGCTGCGCCGAACCCCGCCCGCAGATCGTCGAGCAGCCGCGCCCGAATGATGCAGCCGCCCTGCCAGACGCGAGCGACATCGGCGAGGGCGAGTTCCTGCCAACCGAAAAGGCCGCGCGCCGCCGCGATCACGGCGAACCCCTGGGCGTAGATCGCAATCCGCGCTCCCAGAAACGCGTCGGCAAGGTCGCCGATCAGCGCCGCCTTGTCGCCATCATGGGGGCGAGCCGCCCGGCCGAGACCTGACGCCGTGCGTTCGCGCTCCGTCTTTACTGCCGAAACCAATCGCGCGGCGACGGCCTCCGCCAGGGTCGGCGCAGCGATACCCATCTCCAGAGAGGCAACACTGGCCCATTGGCCCGTACCCTTCTGCGCCGCGCGGTCGAGAATCGTCTCGACCGTCGGCCGGCCGCCCGGCTCCTGCGTCGCCAGGATCGCCGCTGTAATCTCCACGAGATAGGAAGCCAGCGGCCCCGTTTGCCAGCCGGCGAACAGCCGCGCGGCATCCGCCGCGCTCTGGCCCAGCCCGTCGCGCAGCACGCCATAGACCTCAGCGATCACTTGCATGTCGGCGTACTCGATGCCGTTGTGCATCGTCTTGATGAAATGACCGGCGCCGCCGCCGCCGAACCAGGCGCAGCACGCTTCGCCGTTGTGGCGGGCCGCAATGGCATTGAACAGACTGCCCAGCCGGTCCCACGCCGCCTTCGGGCCGCCGGCCATGATCGAAGGGCCGTGGCGTGCGCCGGACTCACCCCCCGAAATGCCGAGACCGAGAAATTCGACGCCGCGCGAC